>SDBT01006229.1_pt1 | contig 19860 bp, 18 predicted proteins | sample 2277101 | NCBI WGS metagenome assembly SDBT01 (sample SAMN10404973, study PRJNA504765) | marine sediment metagenome | isolation source: marine sediment core GS10_PC15, 103 cmbsf | place: Arctic Ocean: Southern Knipovich Ridge | collected 2010 | reverse complement strand
AGCGCACGGATAGGTGTGGTTTATTTAGCGCTTACATTGATTTTTAATATTCCAGTTTATATACAATCCTATCATTATATCCTGTTACTACAACAAAAAATCCGCTGAGTAATCTATTCACATCGTTGTCGCCCGAATCGATTAAGAAAGGCTGCCCCCTTAGCGAATTGATTTTTGGTTTAGTTGCTATTATAATGATGTTTTCTTTACCAACTTTGTTTAATATTGACGGTCCAATTTGCTGATTACCTCTTCCAAACAGATGGCCCTGTCCTCCAATAGGGGTTACAATTATTTTCGTTTTTTTCCCTCTTGTATGCTGTAGTATTTCTTTCTCGCTTAGATCCTTGCCAATAAGCTTTTTATTATAGATAAGATCGATGCCAAGTAGTGAATAATCCAAATGTAATTTTTCCATTATTGGCCTAGTTGTTGTACCTGGTCCTATAATGTAAAAGCAATTATTATCCATGTTTTTAATAATATCTACAGATATTGCTTCCTGTAAATATTTTTCATTTGTCGAACTTCCAGCTTTTAGAGTTTGTATATATCTATTTTCATATGGTATTTTTAAATAACCATATAATTTTGCATTAACTTGCCCATTTCTAAAAGCCTTTTCATCGATATCCATTACTTCAGCTTCTTTTAGTTGCATGGTCTTCTTTTTAATATATAATGCAGCTAAATCTCCCGCTCTAATTGGATTGATTGCATATACAGCTGAATGCATTTTTACACCTGCTGGTATGCCTAATACAACTAAACGATCCTCAACAACACCATATATATCTCTTGCAGTTCCATCGCCTCCAGAAAAAACTAGAAGGTCAATATCTAATGCTAATAAATCCCTAGCAGCATTTTGTGTATCAGAAGCGCTTGTTCGATCCTTTTTAATTGTACCTATGACTCTTGGTTTAAAACCACTGTCCCGAGCAGCATCTTCGCCCATTTCAAAGGGGTATGTAATTATCTCTACGGAATCTTTAAGAGATTCAAGTCTGCGCAATGCTTCAATTGTTCTTCTTTGTGACTCTGGTTCTGCGTGAAGTTCTTTAGCCTTTTTTAAGATTTTCCAGCCATCCGTCCCTTTAAGCCCTACTTTCCCCCCCATTCCGGCAATCGGATTTACAATTAAACCTATTCTTCCCAAATAATATTGTCCTTTTATAAAGTTTTTTTTGTCCTATGCTTTTTCAAATATGCTCTCCATGTTATTGCCCATTTAGCAGGATCGTCTAGTGAAGATGTATCTATTTTATGTATAACGCTGTTATACGGTGCATTTTTAACTCTTTGGGGATTCTCAAACGCTTCTTCCGAAACTCTTTTCAATCCCGCAATATACTCATCAAGCTCATTTTTTGAATATGCCTCAGTTGGTTCTATAGTAAAAGGTTCGGGAACAATGAAAGGATGATGGCTTGACCACATATGGAAACCATAATCGGCCATTCTGCAGGTAATATCCTCTGTTGTAACTCCGGTCTTCTTGGTCAGTTCTTCCCAGCTATACCTAGCTTGTTCTATACGGTGCCTTCCCTTTCCATAAGGTGCGCTAGCACCAGGAATCTCTAATATTTTCTTAAACATATAGTTGTTGTTAAGCACTGCTGTACGAGCCACTTCTTTTAGCCCCTCACTACCCAGACTCATAATCCATGAATATGCTTTAAGGATAACTGGTATCCCCCCATAGAAATCTCTTACTTTCCCTATACTTTCTGGAACATCGTAGTTTAAAGAATAATGATTTCCATAATTCTCTATTAGAGGTACTGGAAGATATTTAGACAACTGTTCTGTTACTCCTAAAGCACCGGAGGCCGGACCTCCACAACCATGGGGCGCAGAAAATGTTTTATGTAAGTTGAAAAAGCAAAGATCAAAGCCCGATTCTTTTGCCCGGGTAATACCCAATACACCATTAGCATTAGCCTGGTCATATCCGCAAAGACCTCCTGCTTCGTGGACTATTTTTGTAAACTCTTCAATGTTGGGATTAAATATTCCTGTATCTTCCGGATTTGTAATTAAAATAGCAGCAGTATGAACAGATACTGCTTTTCTTAGAGCTTCAACATCGGGCAAACCATCTTCATTGGGATAGAGAGTGATTATTTTATATCCTTTCACAGCAGCTGCTGCCGCATCTGAAGGATGGGAAAATATCGTGGTGATAATTTCATCTCTCTTATTTAATTCTCCACGTGACTTGTGATATGCCTGTATTATTGAAACCATTGCTAATATCGCCTGAGAGCCACTTCCTGGCTGAAGTGTGAATCGGTCCAAACCAGAAATTTCTCTAAAGAACAAATCCAGCTTGTACATTATTTCCAGAATTCCCTGGACAGTACCTTCAGCCTGTAGTGGGTGAAGATCTGTTAATTTTGGAGAAGCTGCAAATTGTTCATTGATTTTAGGACTATATTTCATCGTACATGTTCCCTGTCCCACGTCCACATTCAAGTCTGCTCCTAAATTTTCCTGCGACAAACGCAGATAATGTCTTAGAACTTGCATTTGAGAAATTTCAGGAAGAAGGGGCGCCTTTCGCCTTACCATATTGTCGGGCAATTTAGATATTCCATCACCTATCTCTGTTTCAATTGCCTCTCCTGCCTCGGGTATTAAAATGCCGCGTTCCCCCACATTGCTTAATTCATATATTATTGGCTCATCCCATTTAGCCTGATGAAAATCTCTTAGCTTTTCTTTTTCATTCATTCCCATGATTTGCTCTTCCCCTAATAAACATATTTATTTATATATATTATTTTTCTATAATCTCATCTAAAGCATTAACAAGTTTGTCAATATCTTCCTTTGTATGAATTTCAGTAACACTATATAATGCAATTTCTTCTAGTTCACGAAATTCTTCAGATATGCTCTTTCCACCCATAATCTTTTTCTCAAATAGGGCACTGTTAATTTCTTTAATTGTTTTTCCAGTATTTTTAAAATCTACTGTAAAGTCTTTGAAATGTGATGTGTTGTAGGATGGTATTCTGATGCCATTTATTTTTGATATTTTTTTCATTGCATATTGCGTGTTTTGTAGAATGCACTTACCTAATTCTTGCATTCCTTTTGGTCCTAAGAGGGCCAAATAAACTCCCGCAGTAATTCCCCATAATGCTGTTGCCGTTCCTATAAATTCTTTTCCTTTCTCCCTTTTAGCAAACGATGTACGTTCATAAGCCACGTCACCAAAGCCGTACTCGCCTTGTTTGGAAGTAGGAGTAATACCAAAAAGCCGTGATGGATATTCCATAACAAAACGTTCTTCATCTCTAGTGGCTATAAAACCAGCTAGTCCTCCACCATATTGCATATGAACACCCAGTGGCTGTAATTCTCCACAAACAATATCGGCTCCATATCTACTTGGAGGATTTAGGATTCCCAAAGAAATAGGATCCACGCCTACTATGCTCAAAGCACCGAATTTATGTGCAATATTTGAGATGTCTTCAGATTTATCTTCTATGCAACCCAAATATGATGGGTTTTCGAAATAAATTGCTGCTGTTTTCGAAGATATTTTTTCTTTTACTTCATTAAGATCTATAAGTCCAGTATCATTATTATGCTTTATCTCTTCTATTATAATTTTTGGCTTACAATAGTTTCGTATCACTGAAAGCTTACTTGGTGAAATTCTGCTTGAAATTAAAATCTCAGTTCGATCTGTAATTCGAGTTGCCATTTTAATTGAAGTGCTTGCCGCTTGCGCCCAATCAAAAGTTGGAACACTTACAACATCCATTTCAAGTAATTCACCCATCATACTCGCATATTCAAAAAGCGCCTGGAACCTTCCGTGGTCTTCATATGGTTCTCCTGCATATGCAGTCAAAAATTCCGAACGCTGGTTTATCACATCGCATATCGCAGGAACATAATGTTGCCAACAACCTCCACCTAAAAAACTAATATACTCCTGGCATGTTTTATTCTTTGACAACAATTGCTCAACATGGCGTTTCAGTAGATATTCAGATGTTAACGGTGCAGGTAAATTCATTTCACCTCGAAAACGCAATTTTTCTGGTATGTCTGAATAGAGCTCATCAATATCCTTTATTCCAATCTCCTTCATCATTTTTTCCCTTACTTCGTTGACAGAATTTGGAATATATGGATGTACAAAATTAGTTTCTTTCTTCATCTACCATCCCTCCTACATATAATCAGAAATGTATTTTATAATTTTTACTATATTATGCCAATCCTCCGCCATCGACTACCAGGGTAGTTCCAGTTACCCACGAAGATAAGTCACTGGACAAATAAAGAACAGCATTTGCTACATCTTGAGGCTCACCGATACGTCTAAGCGGCCTGTCAGCACAAGATAATAAAAATTCTTTTTCATCAATACCTAGTTCCAAAGCTTCTTTTCGGAGAAGCTGAGTATCTATGTCACCCGGGCAAATACAGTTAACTCGAATCCCGTACTGTCCAAAATCAATTGCCATTGCCCGGGTTAGATTCACCACCCCACCCTTGGCTGCACAATAAGCTGCAGCTTTAGGCCCACCTTTAAGTCCCCATCCAGATCCAGTATTTATAATAACCCCTCCCTTATTTTTTATCATTATTGGTATTACGTAGCGTGAAAGCAAAAAAATTGCTTTTAAACTAACTCCTAATATAAGATCCCATTCTTCTTCTTCTAATTCTATTATGCTTTTTCTTCTTATCACACCGGCATTATTGAAAAGAATGTCTATTCTACCAAATTCCTCGCAGATATTATTTATCGTTTTTTTACAATCTGAATTAGATGCAACATCACAGCGATAAAAAAATGCTTTCCCTCCGAGCTTAGTAATATCCGCTGCAGCTTTTTTTCCTTTGTCCTCATTAATATCAATTAGAGCTACTTTAGCGCCCTCTATTGCCAATAACTGGGCTGTTGCTAATCCTATGCCTGAGGCTGCTCCAGTAATTACTGCTACTTTGCCTTGTATCGATAATCCGTTTAATGCTTTTTTTTCCATATCTACCACCTCCTTAAAAAGATCCCCTGTGTTCCTTGCTGTATCAACACTTATCTTTTAACGCCATAGCTTGCCCTGCTGTTTCTCCTCCATCAATTACGATAGACTGTCCGGTTATATATGATGCTTCAGAGGATGCTAAAAATGCAAACAAACCAGCAATTTCTTCCGGTCTCGCATGGCGATTCAAAGGTATCTTCGAATTAACTTCTTCTATCATATCTGTTGTATATTCAGCTTTTTGCATCGGTGTTAAAACATATCCCGGGCAAACTGCATTCACTCTTAACCAGGGAGCAAATTCTAAAGCTAATGTCTTTGCTAAAACAATAACACCTGCTTTTGAAGCATTGTAATCTGAATATAGCGGATGTCCATCCAGCCCGTTCGTAGAAGCAGTAAATAAAATCACTCCAGCCCGTTGCTTTTTCATTCGCATTATTGCTTCTTTTGCACAAAGAAACATTCCATCTAAATTAATTCGGAATATTTTTGACCATTGTTCATATTCAATTTCCATGAAAGGCTTACGAACACTTATACCTGCGTTAGAAATTAATATATCAATACCAGAAATAAGTTTATCAGCTTTCTTGAATACATCTTTTATATCATCTGGACTACTCACGTCAACATGCAATCCACCTAGTAATCCGGGATTACTGGATAATGTACTATTCAAAGCCTCTTGATTCCAATCAAGGATAATAACCTTGGCCCCTTCTTCAACAAATCGCTCCGCTGTTGCCAGCCCGATTCCGCTTGCCCCTCCCGTAATGATAACTGTCTTATTCTTAAGATCTTCATATATGCCCATTTCTTTTCTCCTCGAATAAATAAATATATGTTTTTTATTTAATTTTTAGATTAATCTTCAAATTTTATAGCTAAAATCTTTTAGTAAGCTTCCATTGTTCGTCCACTCTTATGAGAACATTGCTAAGCATTTACAGAATCACACTAAAGTATCTCAAATATATCATGCTGCTTAAAATATTCTTCGCCATACACCTGCAGAACTTCAACACTATCTTGTGGCATTTCTTACCAATAATACTCAATTACAGGCCCCTTTTGTCTTGATATCGAAGCCATTCTATTCAATTTCAAAGAACAAAAAACTAAAAATATAGAAAACACCTTATATCACATTTTCTCTATATCCTACTCAGTGTTTTCTTTATTAAATACGGGGATTAGCGAATTATATAAGTCCATATACCTTCTGTAATTTTCCAAGTAAACTTTTTCATTTTTTTTATTCGGTTTAAAACACTTCTTTACTTTAACCATCCTGCTACAAGCAGATTCGATACTGTCAAAGATTCCAACTCCAACTCCAGCAATAATTGCCGCTCCTAGACATGCGGCTTCTTCATTTTCCATCGTAAGGACCGGGCGCCCCGTAATATCAGCCTTTATCTGGTTCCACACAGCACTTCTCGCGCCGCCACCGAGACACCGCAGCTCATTTACTAAGATACCAAGATTCTCCATCGCTTCGATATTCCGGCGAACTATAAATCCTATAGCCTCCATAATCGCCCGTAAAAAATGAGCTCTTGTATGCCGCAGAGTAATACCATAAAAAACACCTTTTGCTTTAGCATTGTTTTCAGGTGCCATAGCTCCTTGTAAATGCGGAAGTATTACGAGTCCATCAGAACCAGGTGCAACCAGACCAGAGGCCCACCCAAGAATATCGTAAGGATCCATCCCTGTTTCACTCCCAACCTCCATTGCCGACTGACAAAATTCATCACGGAACCATTTCAAGACCATTCCTCCTGTAGTGAAGGTGTGCTCCATATAGGTATCGGGAATCGCATGATAATGGCAGGGCATTCTTCCATCAGGATCTATAACCGGATGATCAACAGTAGCGCAAATTGCAAGGGCTGCACCTGTATTCTCGGAAAAAACGCCGGGCTTTATATTGCCCACTCCAATAGCGCCCGCAGCCTGATCGAGAGCTCCGGTACAAATACTCATTTCCGGCGATAGTCCAAGCTCCCGGGCAATTTCGGGGATTATTGGTCCTACTATTTCGCCTGATTCATGGATCTCAGGGAGCTGTGCGGTATCAACCCTAAGAAAATGCAGCATATCCTGCCACCAATTTTTCGTTTTGAAATTCCAGTAGGCAGTGGAAGTGAGTAGTGAACCCTCAGCCACATACTTCCCGGTCATACGGTGAATAAAATAATCTTCGATTAAAAGAAATTTATCGGTTTTGTCAAAAACGGCTGGCTCATTCTCCCGCACCCAGAGTATCTTGGACGCTGGCCAAGTAGGTACAATACTCACCTGTCCTGTTATTCCGTAGCTTTCTTCCTTAGGAAACTCTCTTGATAATATTTCCGCTTCATTATGAGCTCGATTATCCATCCACACTATCGCGTTTCTTACTGGTTTGCCATTCTTATCTGTAAGAATGAGCGTTTCACCTTGCGCGGATATTCCTAGTACTCTGATAGATTTCGGAGATATCCCAGTTTCAACAAGAATTTCAGATACTCCTTTTTTAAAGGCCTGCCAGTAAGTTTCAACTTGTAATTCTACCGCAAGCGTAGTTGGAGTAAGTAAAGTATATTCCTGGGTAGATTTACTAATTAGTTTTCCATCCGTGTCAATGAGGGCAACCTTAATTGCAGTTGTGCCAAGATCCAAACTCAGAATGTAAGTCATAGGGTTTTAGCTCCTTCGTTTTTCTCAATTCTCTGGGGGTGCCATGCTCCATGTAACAACAGCAGTTTCTTCACCGACATTTATAAGAGTATGGGACACTCCTTCAGGCATGAGAATGACGTCTTCTTCCTCTAGCTCGAAATACTCATCCCGTTCCTTAATATAAAGAAGCACATAGCCTCTGGAAACGAAAAATATTTCATGAGAGTTCATATGGCCTGTATCAATTGCACCTCTCTGGCCCGGTGCAAGAGTTGAAGTACCAAATAAAATTTTTTCTGTCTTTAAATATTCCCGGCAGTGTTCCGGTCCTTCTAAAAAATTTCGTGCGTCTTTTTTTCGGACAACTTTTACATCCATGAATAAAACCTCTCAATTCGTTTCTTGCTTTGAAATACCTACAGGAAAACCCGTGGTACTCTACTGAAATCCTATATATAAACCTTTTCTAAATGAAATATATCGCAAAAATCATGCAACTCTTCTGTGACATCTCCCTCCTTAACAAGCAGGTGATGGTCAATTCCTTCTTCAATCATTTTATCAAATAAAGCAGAAGCATTATTGTGTTTTACTCTCACCATCAGCTTTCTACCTCCTTCCACCCATTCCTTATGACTAATCTTCTCTGTAGAACCTGTGGTTATGAGCATCTTGTACCGCCCGCCCGTACCCACAATACTGGCCATGGTAACCTGGGGGAGTGGTTTAAAGGGTAGCCCGACAATCGTGCCGTCATCACTTTCCTGGATATATACTTCTGATATTTTCTCTGCAATTGAGTGTGCTGTACTACCTTCGTGTGCCAGATCAAAACAACTTCTCTTCTCATCAATACTGCCAATCTCACCTAGCGCCACCGGACCCACTTTGCCCATTTCATAGAGAGCGGCCATTAGAAATGTGTGACCAATATCACCTTCAGTGTCAACTATAAGACCTTCGTCCGCCAACCAGGAGGATGGAAGATTCATAAGACCACTGAACAGTGGGTAACACTCCGCTGCTGCGGCGGTTAAACTATATCTATTAAAAAGATCCTTTACTCCTAAATATACCTTGGCAGCATATCGCATTCGTTCCATCTCAGTTTCAATATTGCCAAGCCTGTTGGTTTTTTCCATATCTTTTAAGATTTTTTCAGCTTCCTCCACAGAATGTTTTTCAGTATTCTGAATGAGTTCATCCATTTCAATGTGGATAATCGTCAATCCAAAAGTTTTTGAAAAGTCCCATTCTTCCTTTACCATGTCTTGTGAATTAGCGACACGCCAGGTCTGCCGTGGACCGATTAATGCAATTCTTGCTTTTCGTAATTTTTTAGCAACTGATGCTGTTTTGGACAAACGGGTGATTTTTTTAATTAGCTTCTCATTTTCAGGCAGACCGTACAAATACTTGTAATTCAGACCATTTTGTTTCAAAATGCTGCCGAAATGCTGTACACAACCCAGTGAGAATGTCTCTGTATAGGGAACCGCCCAAAGAACAAGTGGACAGCTGAGATTGTTCACAAAAATATACTGAATAGTATCACAAACCCATGTGACATGAATAATCACAAGCAAATCGGGAGCAATAGCATCAAATTGCTCGACCACATCCAATGCATCAGCTGCGTCCCAAACCATTTTTGAAGCTGGTAGAACCTCCAATCCATTATCCTCTAAAGCGTTTTTAGCTCCTTTTAATAGATTCTCCCATCTTTCGCCACCACTTTCAAAGTGGTTTGCAACACAAACTAACGCTACTCTTGGTTTATCCATAATTAGCCCCCCTTTTCCTTATATCCATTCCGTTGCCTCATTCAGGTCTTTTTCAGCTCGAAATTCTTAATCAAGAATGTATTCCAATACTTGCTTAAGCTGGTCCCTGAACTCCCCTTTATCTGCAAACTTCTTATTAAAAAGAGCCGAACCAATTGTGAATGCCCAGGGATTAAGTTCTTCAATTTTATCCAGTCTTTGATAACTATTTATACTCCCTGCAATTACAACCGGAACCTTAACACTCTGTAATATTTTTCTGGCTAATTTCTCGCAATCACCGATATAGCGGTAAGCTAAAAGATCAAAACCGTCGACGCCGAGCTTTTCTAAATTCTCCCCCCCCTCAACTACTTCTCGAATGGTTCCGCTGATAATGCTCGGATGCCCACTTACCTTACCACAGAATGGAAAATATTTTATTGGCTTGTCTTTAAGAAAATTTGAAACAGAACTGTAAAATATAGTACCCATCAAGTAGTCAAAGCCACAGTCCTCGGCGAGCTTCGCGCCATCCATACATTCTTGCTCAGTTAAAGACACAACTTCTAAAACCGTAGTTTTTCCATTGTTATTCATCATATTAACTAGTTTTGTCATATCTTTTCTAGAAAGTCCAACATCCTTGAAACCCCAAAAATCGCAGGGCAAATCTGAACACTGGTCAAATAGGTCAATGGCATCCAGTACTGTTTCATCGTTATATGTCAGCATTGTTATCAACTTTGGTCTCATATTAATCTTCTCCTATAAAAAGTAATTATGGAGCCACAGGCTCCGCTTTATATTCTTACCGCTAAGGTCGGGTTTCATGCTTTCTCATAAGCTGCAGCTAGCATTTGTCATGCAATTCGCATCAATTTAAGTCCGTTATCCTGAATGGATCAACCGCTGCACCATGATTTCCTGATAACGCCATAACTACTTTTTCCCTCCTTTCTGTGCTTGACAAGGATAGGAGTTTTTTTATTGCTCCACGCAGATTAACAGAACCCGTCAATTGAAGATTTTCAAGTTTTTGATACACGTCATAGTCTTCTGTTCTTTAATACTCATTCTTTTTTCTTTCTTCAATCAGCTATGTCTAATGAGTATTCGTTTCTCAAGATCCTCAACAATAATTTTCTAAAGATTTTTTATCATTCAAAGCTCGAATAAGTCTTGTTAGCTCTTCTTTTGTATTATATGGAGCTATCCCTATCCGAATAAGCCCGCCTTTATCTGCAAGCCCTAGCCTTTCAATTAATCTTGTTGCAAAAAAATCACCATTCCAAACAAAAATACCTTTTTCGCCCAGATATTCTGCAATTTTTCGAGGAGTATAACCTTTGTATGTGAATGAAACCGTTGAAGTTCGCGGATGCCCTTCAGGCGGCCCATAAATATTTACTTCTTTGATACGAGAAAGCTCGTCAATAAGGTACTTTGTAAGTTTTTCCTCATATCTTTCAAATGATAGCAAACCATCAACAATCTTATTACGCCGGCGATGTTCTATATTTTTATCCTGAAGATTGTATTCACCCCCGTATTTTGCTCCTATATCCGCCACAAACTCTACGGCTTCTGCTGCACCAGCTATACCTTCTTGATTTAATGTTCCGGTTTCAATCATATATGGAGGATAATCAGATTGTGGCCTAACTTTTAAAGGAGTTAACTTGCTTAAAATATCTTTCTTTGCAAACATCACACCCATATGAGGGCCAAAAAATTTATAAGCTGAACAAAAAAGGAAATCTGTTCCTAATTTTTTTACATCAATAGGTTTATGTGCAACATAATGTACAGCGTCTACAACGGTAAAAGCACCAACACCTTTAGATAAAGCTATAAACTTTTCAACATCATTAATTGTACCTACTCCGTTTGATGCATAGTTAACAGCTACTACTTTAGTATTCGATGTAAGTTTTCTTTTAAAATCGTCCATATCCAGCGTGCAAGTGTTTGTATCTACTGCAACTTCATCAACAACTATCCCCTGTTTTTTAAGTTCTAGCCACGGTCCTCGGTTTCCTTCATGATCTATCTCTGTAATTATTACTTTATCGCCTGCATTCATCTCTCGTGATAAAGCCTGGGATAAAGAAAAGTTTAGTGTGGTCATATTAGCTCCAAAAATAACTTCATCCCAGGAGCAATTAAAAAAATCTGCAAATGCATTTCGTGCGTTTTTTATCATTTCATCGTTTCTTTCGCTCGTAATAAAAGCCCCTTCTGCATTTGCATTCATTTCTATTAAGTAATTTGTTATTGCATCAATAACACGATTAGGAACTTGGTATCCGCCCGGCCCATCTAAGTATACCATTTGTTGTTCTCTGTATTTATTTCTAAGTGCTGGAAACTGTTTTCGAATATAATCTTCCATTTCTTCTCTCATTTTTTACCTCTTAATAGTATTTTCGTTAATTAGTGCTTCTCTTATTTATCTTTGTAGTATTTTTCCTTCTCATTGCTTCCTTCTTAATAAATTCCTTAAACCATTTAATGAAATTTCTTTTTCCCCCATTATCCCTTCTCTCTTAAATATTAAAACAAGGATTAATAGCACTCCGGAAAGAACTGTTGTCAATCCCAATAGGGATGGTACTTCAAAGCCCAAGAAATAGAATCCTTCCTCAAAGGGTGACAAAACCTCTGCGAAAAAGGTAATGATTGCAGCGCCGATTATAGCACCAGTTATACTTCCCATTCCACCGATCACAATCATTGTTACAACTTCAAATACTAAGATTAGACCAAATGCTTTAGGAAATAAATTCAGTATTAAATGAACCCACAATACACCACCAACCGCGGCAAAGAAAGAACTTATGCCGAAAGCGATTGTCTTATACTTTAGAAGATTAATCCCCATATGCTCAGCTAAATCTTGGTCCTTACCAATAGCAATAAAAGCTCTACCTATATAGCTTTTTTTCAATCTTATTGAAATATAGATTAATACTATTGCTATTCCCCACACCCACCAGACGTTACTGTAGGCGGGAAATTCTCTTAGCCCCATAGCGCCGTTTGTTACATTGGGTAAATTTTCTGCAATGGTTGCCATAATGATATTAAATCCCAACGTCCCTGTGCAAAAATAAAATCCTCGCAACCGTAGTGCTGGTAAAACTAAAAAAACACCGAATATAGTACCTATAATTCCTCCTATTAGTAGAGCTGGGAAAAAACCTATCTGTGCATCTAACATAAAGGATGGCAGATTTAAGTCTAAAATATCCCTTTTTAAGCTAGGTGGAACTGTAAAAAAAGCAGCTGCGTAGGCTCCTGCTAGCATAATTCCTCCGTGGCCTATGGAGAAAAATCCAATCCAACCATTAGTTATCGTTAAGGAAATCGCTAGAATGACATTGATCCCAAACATTAAAAACAGCATAAGCCAAAATCCATTCAAAATAAAATCAAATATATACAATGTTGCTAATAGAAAAACAATACCTATAATGGCTTTAATTGGTCTATTTAAATCTTTATAAGAAGTCATATTTATTGCTCCTATTTTATGTTTGCTCTAAAAAGACCACTTGGCTTAATTATAAGCAAAGCAAAGAAAATCACCCAAACAAAAAGTGGCTTCAAGCCAATGAGGTCGAGAGGTAGGTATGCAACTAAAAGAGCGCCGCCTACGGCAATTATGAAGCCTCCGATAATTGCTCCTAAGACGTTTCCAACACCTCCCAAAATAGAAGCGATGAACGCATAAACAACAGGTTGAGCTCCCATACTAGCCTGAACTGAACTGAATAATATTCCCCAAAATAAACCCGAAATTCCCGCAAGGGTTGCTGAGATCATAAAAACAATAACAATCACCAGTTCCGTGTTTATTCCCATGGTCTGAGCAATATCGATATTGTAGGATATGCTACGCATAGCAATTCCTATTTTGGTTTTTTTTACGAGGAACACAAGCATAATACATATTAATATTGTTATCAGTACAACAAATACAATTTTCTTATAAAAAAATATATTTCCCAATTTGTATGCTCCCTCTAAAAATTTAGGGGAAGGAAATCTCTTCAACCTGTCATTAAAAAGTAAAACTGTCGCGTTTTTTAATACTGTCGAAGCGCCCAATGATGTAATAAAAAGTGTTATCATTCCAACACCTCGAACTGGTTTAAAGGCTACTCTTTCGATTAACAATGCAATAATTACTGAACCAGCTACTGCTGCAATAATACCTGCCCAAAAGGGTAGCATTGCAATTTGTATGATAAAATAAGCAGCAAGAGCCCCGATCATGAAAACTTCGCCATGGGCAAAATTTACTAATCCGATAATTCCAAATGTCATGGTGTACCCCGCTGCTAAAATTGCAAGTGTACTCCCATAGCCAAGAGCAGAAAATAGTTGTTGTATAAAATATTCCATATATTAAATAATCCTCCGTGTTTAAACCTTATCAATACCTAAGTAGATATCCTTAACCCTATCAGTTTTAATTAGTTCTTCAGCCGTACCCTCTAAAGCAATAGAGCCTTTCCTCATCAAATACCCATAATTTGCATTATCAAGAGCTAGCTTTGCATTTTGCTCTATCAGTAAAATAGATACCCCAGTTTCGTTAATGTTTCTTATGATTTCCGAGATTAACTCTACAAGCTTAGGAGCGAGGCCTAATGAAGGTTCATCAAGCAATAATAAATCCGGACTACCCATTAGAGCTCGAGCTATGGAAAGCATTTCTTGTTCCCCGCCACTGAGTGAGGTAGATAATTGCTTCTCTCTTTCTTTTAGAATTGGAAATAAACTATAGACTTGCTCTAAATTTTCTTTATATTTCTGTTTACTTTTTACCAGATAAGCACCCGCTATTAAATTCTCTTTTGTTGTTAAATTACCAAATATTTCCCGTCCCTCGGGGCAGTATGATATTCCTAATGCAGCAATATCATACGTTTTTAAGGTCAATAAATTTCTTCCTTTATAAATAATCTCACCTTGCTTTATGTTTGTCTGTCCCAGGATAGTCTTTAAAGTTGTAGATTTGCCAACCCCGTTTGAACCTAACAAGGTAACCACCTCACCCTGATTAATTCTTATTGAGATATTATTTAATACACTCATTTTGCCATATCCTGCTATAACATTTTTTACCTCAAGTAAAGGATCAGTAATCATTTAGCTCCTCCCAGATATGCCTCTATTACTTTCTGATTATTTTGTATTTCTTCCGGCTTTCCTTCACCAATGATTCTTCCCTCATTCATCACAATAATATCATGACAGATTCCCATAATAACGTTCATATCATGCTCAATGAGCAAAATACTTAAGTCATACTTTTCTTTCATTCTTAAAATGAGGTTCATAAGCTCCAGAGTTTCACCTGTGTTTAGACCACTAGTAGGTTCGTCAAGTAGAAGAATTTCTGGTTTCATCGCCAATGCCCTAGCAATACTTACCTTCATTTGTTGGCCATGAGGTATATCCTCTCCGACTTGATCGGATAAAGAGGATATACCCAAAAAATCCAAGATTTCGAATGCTTCCGCTTCAATTTTAGTTTCTTCGCGACGGTATTTATTCGTTTGTAATAATATATCAACAAAGTTATATGTCATATGCCGAAAAAAAGCTGTTTTCATCTCATCGATTACTTTGACTTGTTGTTCGATCCTTACTTTCTGAAAGGTTCTTGCTATACCTCTTTTTACTTTCTTATCCGGAGTTTCATAAGTAATATCTATACCTTTATATAGAATTTTCCCTGTGTCAGCTTTTCGATAACCAGATATAAGATTAAAAATAGTCGTCTTTCCTGCTCCGTTTGGACCTATTAAACCCTTGAGTTCTCCTTTTTTAAGAAGAAGCGAAAAATCAGAAACAGCCTTTATGCCTTCGAAACTCACCTTAAGATCTTTTATCTCTAATATAGGTCTATCATCACTCCTGTAATCATAATTTAGCATCTATCCATAGCCCCTTTTCACGTGATTTATCTATACTTTGTACTATTTAATCTAGTACTATTTTTCTTAAATCAACATTCTTAGTAAGAATAAGAGAATATTCCCTGAGGTTTTCTCTTTACCATTAGAGCATTTATAATTATGACTGGAGGGGGAAAGGGGTTTTGCTTTTTCCCCCTCCAGTATTATATTTTATTTTCCCTTACAAATACAGTATAAGTGTAAAGTGTTATTTTTTGTTAATCATTTTGCCATACTATATATCCGTGAAAACAAAATGTTTTTTTAACACACTACACTATTAACACCATGCTTTCTTCAGCTTTCTTTCACTTAAAGGGCATTGGGTTGATACCCGGAGGAGTATAGCTCTCGTATGGTTTGAAGTCTAAGAAGACTCTCTCTCCATTCTTTACTACCTTCCAAACGATTCCTCGAGTAGGAGAACCACTGGGTGTAAAGGATAGCGGTTGCGAAGTCTCTTTTGTGTCTATTGCTGCAATACCATCCCGTGCTGCCGATCTTTTCTCTTCGAGGCTTGCCTTATCCCACCATTCTTCTCCATTTTTCTCAATTACATCAGAAAGGGCAGTAGTGATTATCGTAAGAGCATCCCAAGTCATTGCTCCATAAGATCCCAAATCTTCATTATATCTATTTTCTAGTTCTTGCGCAAAAGCTATCAAGCTATCTGAAAGCCCAGGTTGTCCTTTTGCATAAAGAGTTGACATAATCATACCTTCAACAGAATCTCCACCAATTTCAGTAAGAACGACAGTATCAGGACCGTCTGTACCAATAAACGGGAGCTCAATTCCCAATTCTCTTGCCTGCTTTACAAGTCGGGGCGCATCCTCAGGCCACATGGGCAAAACAATTGCTTGAATTCCCATTTTTTCAATGTTAGCTTTCAGTCTAATTAATTGTGCGGAATAATCAGTATCTCCCGTGTTATAGGTGGGTATAAAGGGAACACAATCCTCTTTATTAGTAAATTCCTTTAAAAAGTATTCTATATACTCGGTGAGTTTTGTCCCGTAAGCGCTACTCATATCTTTGAAAATCGAAATAGTATCAAGACCTAAATCCTCTTGGATATATTTCGCTACTGCTCTTCCTTGATCATTATCGGGGGTAGGTGTCATAAACATATAGTCGCCAACTAACGGAATTGTAGCAGTGGTACCACCAATGTCCAAAAAAGGTGTTTTCTTATCCTGAAAGATCTTTCCGGCAGCAGTAGCTGTAGAAATATCATTTCCACCAAAGCCAACGACAACCTTCATGGAATCTATTACACGGTGTGCTTTGGTTGCATATACCTTTGGGTCGCTCTGCCCGTCAACATAAGTAATCTTAAGCGGATAGCCCTGTATCCCGCCCCCTTTATTCTTCAACTCTACATAGAGCTTAATTGCACGCTCAATTTCCATTCCCAGCGCAGCATCAGCTCCAGTAATGTCTGTAATTGCTCCAACATGAATCGCCTGTTTGCCGGTTGTAGCTGTGGCTTCCTCTTTTTCACCGCCTGCATACGCATTAACGCCAGTGAAAAGAATAGACACAATTATTAGTATTATGATCTTTTTCATTTTTTACTCCTTATTAGTATTATGATCTTTTTCATTTTTTACTCCTTAGATAAAATCTATATCTAAGCTTCAGAAAACAGCCCCCTATATTACCATGGCACACCCCCTTTCTGTCTTATCATAATTAACTGCCTTAAACTCCATGCCCAGAAGAGAACAGAAGGCAATAAATCAAAAAACAGATAATCTATTTTTCTTATCTACATACTTCGGAAACTGAACAAAGACGCTTACACCAGCGTCACATCCATCGGCCTGCCCAATACGGACATTACCCACAGCACTAATTAGCAGCGTGGCCTCCTCGATTGAAATTCCTAATTTGTAGCATAGGAAATCAGCCATTCGTTTACAGCCAATTTGAATAGCCTCTTGAAGTGAAGGAGCATTAGACAGGATATACCAATAATCATTTTGCTCTATAATCGGTGCAGGTATATATCTGTTCTCTAGCACTTCAATTATTTCAATGGTAACTTCAGCAGCACATTCAACCCCAATACAGATCTCACACTCCCCCATATTTGCATGAACATCTCCAATTTGAAGGAATGCTCCATCCACAAAAACAGGTAGATAAATACTTGCTCCTATTCCAGCTTCGGGACAATCAATATTACCACCATGATTTCCTATAAAACGCGCTGGGATTTTACCTATTGGAGTTGTTCCTATTGTTCCTATATGAGGATTGTTTTTTATAAAAAGATCATCATTAAAAATAGTTTTACCATTTTCTATCTTTACAATCTTGGTATAAGGTGCATCTACATATTGTCGCAAGACTCCCTCCTTAGGGATCATCATTAAGACACCATGGTTTTCACACTTAATGTCCAGTATCTTTATAACCAAGATATCTCCTGCTTTTGCATCATTAATGAATAGTGGACCAGTGATAGGATTTACATCGCCCGGGTGATTAAGATCTTCTTCTTTTGTTATTTGCCCACCGAAACAATCTAATGTCTCAAAAACTATCTTATCTCCAACAGAAGCAAAAGCGACTGGTTCAATATTCCTATCATATGCATATGAAAAATGTTTTTTCTCAATTCTAATCAAAACCCTCTCCCTCAAACCATAATTGTTTAAAATCCTGATTATGCATGTCTCATATCAAGTATTATTGTATTATAAATTCTCAAAATGTCAATTTATTTTAATACTTTATTGTTACATATTGTGAGTTTCTTACATTTTTCGATCATAATTGCGGTGTTTGTCAAGGTTGTTGTCGCCTTAACTGATCCCGTCATGCACTCTTCCTCTCACCCGAAGAAGTCTCTTCTTTACGCCTCGAGGGGTTCAGTGCGACCTCCTGGATCGGCTCCCAATTCCTGATTTTGCCCGATGCCCAGCGCATCGGATTCTTTTTTTTGGCCTCCTCATATACCCCCTTTCGTTTTTCCAGGACGAATTCATACTCTCCAGAATGTCTGGAAGCAGGTGTGACGAAATTGATACCGCTGTGTCTGTGCTCAAAATTGTACCAGCTTACAAACTCACTCACCCAAGATTCTGCGGCCTGCAAATCTTCAAAGGGTTTTGAAGGATACTCTGGCCGATACTTCAGCGTTTTGAACAGCGCCTCAGAGTATGGGTTGTCATTACTCACCGACGGGCGGCTGAATGAGGGAACGATTCCCAGCCACTGCAGAGTAGCCAGCATCGTAGCACCTTTCATCGGGCCTCCATTGTCTGAATGCAAAACTAGCTTCCCTGGATCAACCCCATATCTCAGGCACGCCTCGGAAATCATAGCACTGGCCAACTCAGCGGATTCCACCTCATGCACCGCCCATCCCACGATCTTACGGCTCCATATATCTACCACCAGGTACAGATAGTAAAACTTCCCCCGTACCGAGCTTCTCAGATAGGTGATATCCCAGCTCCATACCTGATTCGGCCCAGTGGCTACATACTCCTTGGGTTTCGAGTTACGAGACGGCCTGGCTCTATTCCGGTGGGCAAGCAGCCTATGTTCCCTCAATACCCGATAAAAACTCGCCTCAGAGCCTATATACACCCCTTTTTCTGCCAAAATCGGCACAATCTGGGAAGGAGAGAGGTCTCTGAACCCAGGACTCGTTGCCACAGCGATAATCAACTGCTTCTCTGCCTCACTCAGAGCGTTCTCAGGCTTGCTCTTCGGCCCCTGCCTTCGATCTTCTTTCTCCGGCTCCTTTTCCCACCTCTGGAGCGTCCTCACCGAGATCCCCAGCATCTTGCAGGCTTTATTTCGTCGAGCTCCGGCATCCACTGCTTCCTCCACCAATTCTATACACCTCTTTCGATATTCAAGGCTTATCTCTCGTCCTCTGGGTCCCCCCAGATCGCCTGGGCTTTTTTTTGAGCACCAAAAGCGCCGCTGTCTCAGCCAACGCCTTATCCTTTCTCCTAAGATCACCCTCCAGCTCCTTAATCCGCTTCTCTCTGGGGTCTCCTCCTCTGGTTTTCTTCTTCCTGGAGGCATAGGCTTCTACAAACTCCTGCTGCCACCTCTTTAGGTGAACAGAATGCAGCCCTTTCTCTCTTAGATACTTGCCTTTCTGCTCTTCATCCAGATTCTCATATTCCACTATCGCCTTCAGCTTCTTTTCCGCTGTCCAATCTTCCGGGCGTTTGCCTTTCATCATTCCTCCTCCGTTACCTCTAAAGTTAGCATATTCTTTTACCCAACGGGAGAGGGTTTGATGCGGTATACCCACTTCCTGTGACAATACCACAGCACTAATACCATATCGCGGCACGAAAGCCGCAACCAAATAAAGATAGCCACAGAGCACACAGAGATCACAGAGAGAGCCTTTTGACACCATCGATGAGTCTCTTCTCACCGAAGTTTATCAGTAAAGCACGT
>SDBT01006228.1_pt1 | contig 19863 bp, 18 predicted proteins | sample 2277101 | NCBI WGS metagenome assembly SDBT01 (sample SAMN10404973, study PRJNA504765) | marine sediment metagenome | isolation source: marine sediment core GS10_PC15, 103 cmbsf | place: Arctic Ocean: Southern Knipovich Ridge | collected 2010 | reverse complement strand
TCTATTTTCTGCCCCATTTTGTGGGTTCAGGAACTCCGGCATTAGATTCCAGGTCTCGCGGTGCTATTCTGGGGCTCACGCTTGACGTAGGAAAGCCGGAAATTGCCCGTGCAGCGATAGACAGTATCAATTACGAAATGAAATTAAATATAGAGTGCATGGAAAAGGCCGGCATTTCAATAGATAAATTACATGCCATCGGGGGCGGAGCAAAAAGTAAAAAGTGGATGCAGATGAAAGCGGATGTTTTTGAAAAGCCTGTGTGCCTGCCGGCAATTTCCGAGTCCGCGGCTTTTGGAGCAGCCCTGCTTGCGGGCCTGGCCCAGGGCTCTTTTTCATCTCTTGAAGATGCAGTCAGAAACCTGGTAAAGATTAAGGAAATTTTTGAACCGGATAAAAAGAAGTCTGAATTATATAGAGAAAAATATGAGAAGTATAAAGATATTTATAGTGTATTGAAAAAATTCAATTACAGGATGCATGAAAAGCAATAATGAATAGAAAGGAACCTCTTCAATGAAAATGGCATATACTGGCAGTACGGCGGACTTGATCCGGACCGGATATGGGAATCAGTCCGTGAAATCATCCGCAAAGTCAACATGGAAATTCTGCATGATCCTGTTAAAGCACTGGCTGTAAGCTCTCAGGGAGAAACCTGTACAAACTAACCGGTATACCTGCCATTGATCACTCACTGGCCGCACGGACAATGGCGTTTGACATAACAGCCCGCAGCTAGTCTGAAGAAATTATGGGGCTCGCGGACATTGAAACGGTTCAACCACCGGTTAGTATGAAATCAGGATGAGACATTTAAATCTTAATCATCCCGTTTGCCTGCAATAAAGTCCTCAGTCATCCTGTATGCCACTTCATCTGTAAACTGTTTCGGAGGATGTTTCATAAAGTATGCAGAAGGCGAATATAAAATACCTCCTTTACCTTTATTTAGAGCCAATTTAATGCATCTGATCGAATCAATTGCCACTCCTGCGGAGTTCGGAGAATCTTCAACCGAGAGCCGTAATTCCAGATCCATTGGTATGTCACCAAAAAGTTTGCCCTCCATCCTGATAAAACAGACCTTGTTGTCTTTTTGCCAGGGCACATAATCACTTGGCCCTACGTGGATGTTTTCAGCATCAAGCCTTTTTGAGAGAACTGCCTGTACAGCCTCTGTCTTTGATTCTTTTTTTGAAGTAAGTCTATGCGGCATAAGCATGTTAAGGAAATCTGTATTACCGCCGGTATTCAGTTGATAAGTCCTTTCTAACTTTACTCCCCTTTTTTCAAACAAATCTGCTAAGGTGCGGTGTGTGATAGTTGCCCCAAGCTGAGCCTTGATATCATCACCTATTATCGGTATATTTTTCTCTTTAAATTTATTTGACCACTCAGGATCGCTTGCTATAAAAACAGGCATATTATTTATATACGCAATACCCGCTTCAAGGGCACATTCTGCATAAAACCTTGAAGCTTTCTCAGAGCCCACAGGTAGATAATTCAAGAGTATCTGTGCTCCTGACTCTTTCAGTGTACCCACTATATCTTCCTTTGACGCTTCTTTTTCATTGTTCAGAACAAATGTATACCTGTCATCATAATTCTTCATGTGATCCGCAAAACCATCAAGAATCACTCCCATCTTCACCTTAGTATTTGCGCTGGGTACATCTTTACAAAATACAGTAGTACAGTTTGGATATTCGAATATAGCCTCGGACACATCCTTTCCCACTTTTCTTTTATCAATATCAAAAGCAGCTGCTACTTCAATATCGTACGGCTTATAACCACCGATATCCCAATGCATCAATCCGATAGCATCTTTTCCATCTTTGTTCTTATAGTACTCAATACCCTGGAGCAATGAACTGGTACAGTTGCCCACTCCTACAATCGCAATTTTGATTTTTTCCATAACCATATACCTCCTCACTGAATTTTTATAATAAGATTCAAAAGTCACCAGGATTATGAAAACTCCGGCACTGGATTATACGAAACGACAACGTATAAACATAAAACATTGTTAGAAAAAAAACTACTTTGGAACAAATGGAATGCTTAAAATTAAGTGTCTATCGAAGGATAGTTACTGAATCATTGCATCCTGGAGAGATTGTTAACCACTATTTCGATGGTATGTACTTCTCCTCGTATAACCTAAGCTGTAGTATACCTGAATATTTTTATTTCGATTTTACTATTATATCAAAAATACTGATTTTTGTCAATTAAAAAATTGATATAATTAATAAGTACAATAATTTCACAAATTGGACAGTTCTATGCTGGATGACCACATGTTCAACAGTGAAAGCATATATTAACCATTTGAACAGGTTAAAACCTTCCGGGTTTGTACTGTTGATCTGTTTTCAGCTCAATATGATAGCTCAAATTTTTAGGATTGTCCGGATCAAACCCAAGGCTGAGGGATCTATAATAAGCCATAAACTGTAAAGCCGGCATATACAGGATATTGCGTACTCCGTCACCCAGGCCTGTCTGTAATTCGATCAGGTAATCAGCGTAATGTTTGAACTTCCCGCCGTCTTGATCACATATTACAAATACCATGCCGCCCAGGGACTTCATCTTCCCGGCGAGCTCCAGGTCATAAGAACGACCCGTGTCTGAAACCATAATCGTTACAAGCATATGTTCATCAACGTTCGACATGGGGCCGTGTTGATAATCAAGGGACACATAGGAATCCGATGGCAGAAGGACCATTTCCTTAAACTTTAATTGAGCTTCCCTGGCGAGCCCGTAGTAACTTCCGCTTCCCAGAAACGCGTATTTTGTGATGTTTTTTTCAGAGCTGATTTTTTTACCGGTATCATGAAACATATCCATCTTCTGCCTGGCGATATCAGGCAGTTTCTTCAGATTTTGACAGACAGAATCGCTGCCTGTGCACTTACCCGCCAGATAGTATCCCGCAAGGGCCATAGCGGTTAAAGAGCGGGTTGTGGTTACACTTTTTTCTACTGCCTCTTCAAGTATAAGCGCGAGATCGGCCGTCTGTGCCATTTTACTCTGTTTAAAGCAGACAACAGCGGTTATCCGTGCGTTTAAACTTTTGGCCGTTTCAAGTGCCCGTACGCTCTCGGTCGTATCACCTGAACGTGAATACCCGATAACCATGGTTTTCCGGTTTTTATTTAAAAATAATTCCGGATTGACCATTATCTCGGAAGCATGGACAGCGCGGCATGTCTTTCCGGACAGCTTCTGGAAAAAGGGAGCAACAGCGTGAGATATGTTGAACGCTGAACCGCATCCTGTAAAAATTATTTCATCTGATTCAGAATACATTTTCCTGAACTGTTCAGCTTTGCTGTCAATTCTGCTGAAAACAGCGCCCCAGGAACCGGCCTGTGATTTAATCTCAGAAAATGTGTAATCCCCTGGTGCATACGTTCCATTGCTCATTTTATCATCCTTTATTCGTTTTATGGTCAGGAATAATTCTTTTAGGCGGCAGTCCTGTACACGAGACCGCGTGCGCGCCGAATTTGTTGCCAATGTCTACTGCTTCGGAGAGCGATCTGCCTGTGGTTATTCCATACAGAAATCCTGCGTCAAAACAATCACCTGCACATGTTGTGTCAGTTATTTTAACAGTATATCCCGCATGGTGTCTGATTTTCCCCTTATAACGCGTTATCGCGCCTTCAGGCCCTGTTTTGACAACAAGGCCCTTCACATAGTGAAAATCGCGAACAGCCCTGTGAATATCCCCGGTCCCGGTCATACCTTTTATTTCATCGGCATTGGGCAGAAACCAGTCAAGATACTGGAGATACTCAACCAGGTTGCTTATGTCCCATTCTCCGGACGGATCACCGCCCGGATCAAGTGAGGTGCTCATGCCGGCCATTTTTGCCCTTTCCAATAATCTTCCTATTGAAGGCCTCAGCTCTTTCTGGAGGAAATATGATGCCAGGTGAAGATGGGAACCTCTTGATATATATCCGTTCTTGATATCTTCCAGCCTCGTTGAAGCAACTGTCCCTGTATGGGTTATATATATTCTATCATCCGGATATGTGAGTGATACTGTAATGCCTGTAGCGTCTTTTTTTGAGAAGGTAATCTTATCCGTGTTAAGGCCGTATTTTTTCAGACTCTCAACCGCGTACCTGCCGAAAGAGTCACTTCCTGCCTGACTGAAAAGCTGAACAGTACATCCGTTTACAGCCAGCATCGACGCGACATTTGCCGCGGACCCGCCCGCCTTAACAACATGTTCTTCTGCAAGAATCTCTCTCCCCTGGGATGGATATTTTTCTATACCTGAAAAAATAATATCAATATTCAGGTCTCCGAGTACGATTACTGTTTTCATCATTGATTTCCTATGAAATACTGTAATTTCAAGTTAGTAAAATGTCAATTAAAACAAATTCAGGCACTAATTTCTAATCATTAACTGACAAATATGTAAAGGTCTCTTCCTCAATATAGCAATATCATGCCGGTAATAAATACTTGACTTTTTATAGGTGAAGAATAATCTTAAATTTGTTTTTATTCCTATTATCCGGGGGGGGGTTCTGAAAAAATATTACTGCGGGGATGTTGATGATAATTTACTCGGGAAAATAATTGATCTGTACGGATGGGTTCAGATAAAACGCGAGCACGGTGGAGTCGTATTTATTGATTTACGGGACAGGTCGGGGATTGTACAGCTCGTTTTTAACGAAGATTTTAATAAGCAAAGCTTTGAAGAAGCATCCGGAATAAAAATGGAGTATGTGGTAAAGGCATCCGGTGAAGTCCGGAAAAGGGAAAATCCAAACCCAAATATTCCTACCGGAGGTTATGAAGTCTGGGTAACCGATATAGAAGTCCTCAATGTTTCAAAAACACCGCCCATAGGAGTGATAAAGCAGAGCAACATATCAGAAGAGAACAGATTGCGTTACAGGTATATCGACCTCAGGCGTGATGGCATGCGGAATAACATTATTCAACGCCACAGGATTGTAAACAACATCAGAAACTATCTCAACAGCCGGGGATTTATTGATATTGAGACGCCCTTTTTAACAAAGTCTACACCTGAAGGCGCCCGGGATTTTCTAGTTCCATCAAGGCTCAGCACAGGTAGATTTTACGCTCTTCCTCAATCCCCCCAAATTTTTAAACAATTGCTCATGGTAGCCGGCTTTGAAAAATATTACCAGATCGTCAGATGTTTCAGGGATGAAGATCTGCGGGCGGATAGACAGCCGGAGTTTACACAGATAGACATCGAATCATCGTTTATCAGCGAGGAAAATATATACAGCCTGGTTGACGGTATGTTTAAAAATATTTTAATATCGTGTTACGACAGGGAGCTTAAGACCCCCGTTCGAAAACTTGATTTTGAAAAGGCGTTTGAGCTTTATGGAACAGACAGACCTGATCTTAGATTTGACCTTAAAATAATTAACCTTAAATCCTTTTCAGAATTCAAACCCAGGGAGTTTATCCGTGAAGGTTTGTCAACGGATAAACATCTATGCGGTATTGTCAGCCCCATGCCTGAGGAATTATCCCGTAAAATACTGGATAAATACTCAGCGATGTCAAAGAAAGAAGGTGTCGACGTTTTTACCTGGCTAAAATGTGTAAATAATACCCTTTCCGGCCCTATGATAAAATTATTTGAATCCTCGATCGGAGAGAAAACAGAGAGTTTTACTGATGAGAAAAATTTTATTTTACTCGCGGCATACGGAAGCAGGGAAACTGTGCTTCCCTTTCTGGGTAAAGTACGTATTGAACTGGGGGATATTCATAAACTTATTGATAAGAACAGCCGGGAATTTTGCTGGATAGTTAATTTTCCGCTTTTTGATTGGAGTGAAGAGGAGAAGAAAATTGTTTCCGTACACCATCCATTCACAGCACCGGCTGAAGAGGATCTGAGCATGATTGAATCAGATCCATTTAAAGTTAAATCTAGAAGTTATGATTTTGTTTTGAATGGAGTAGAGCTTGGCGGCGGGAGTATCAGGATACACAGTAAGGATATGCAGGGTAGAATTTTTACCGCGCTGGGATTAAAACCTGAAGAAATAGTTAAAAAGTTCGGATTTCTTTTGGATGCACTTGAGTATGGGGCCCCGCCTCACGGCGGTATAGCCTTCGGGCTTGACAGGATAGTTATGCTTCTGCAAAATGAAGATTCAATTAGAGATGTGATACCATTCCCTAAAACAAGCAGCGGAATCTGTCCGTTAACCGGCGCACCGGATGTAATTTCAGAGAAACAGCTTTCTGAATTAGGGATCAAGATGAAGGAATAATATTCTTCAATTAGATTATATTTGTATTTTTTTTTATAGAATGATAGTATATTCTTAACCGAGTATTTCCATTATCTATCAGGGAACCTGATTAAACAAGAGCTGAAAAGGGGTTATGGAAGATTCAGAGCCATTAGATTTAGATAATAGTGTTCTTTCACCGCTTGAAGAGAGAATAGAGCTACCTGAAAGAGAAATTCAGGAGCTTTTTTATGCTAATAGTGATAACATTATCCATAATATCGAGCAGAAAACCGGTCTGTATATAGCGGGTAGAGAATCATACCTGACCCTGCGGGGAAATGAAAATAATATCCAAATTGGGAAGAGGGTCATTGAGAATATCATTTCTCTTTTTCACGAACGGAGAAGGATTAGTCAGAAAGATGTTTCCTTTATTATCAGCAGGGTTAAAAATAATATAGATTTTAATATCGCGGAGCTTCAGAATAAACAGATTTCCATTGGTTCAAACGGGAAGGTAATAAGCCCAAAATCTTTGGGCCAGGTCCGCTATTTTGAAGCGATTAAACAGAACGACCTCGTATTTGCTATCGGTCCTGCCGGCACCGGCAAGACCTATCTTGCGATGGCTTTTGCCCTTCACTATCTCATTGCTGAGAATATCTCAAGAATAATACTCACCAGACCGGCCGTGGAGGCCGGTGAAAGTCTCGGGTACCTCCCCGGGGACCTTGAACAGAAAGTTAACCCTTACCTGAGACCCCTTTATGATGCCATATACGACATGATTCCATACACAATGTTTCAAAAGTATGTAGAAAAAGGAGCGATTGAAGTAGCTCCCCTGGCATATATGAGAGGAAGAACTCTGCATGATTCCTTCATAATTCTGGATGAAGCTCAGAACACAACAAGGGGACAGATTCTCATGTTTTTAACGAGGCTCGGGTTCAACTCAAAAACGATTGTTACAGGGGATATTACCCAGATTGATCTGCCAAAAACAAAAAAATCGGGGCTGATTGTAGCCTCAAAGACACTGGAAAGGATAAATGGCATATCTTTTGTTTACCTTGGGCCTGAGGATGTTGTGCGGCATCCCCTTGTAGAAGAAATTATCAAGGCATTTGAATCAGAAGGCATAAAATGAAGAAGTACAATTTTTTAATAAATGACAGAAGGAATATAATATTTTACAGCGCTCTAATAGCACTGTTCTGTATGCTGCTGTGGATGATTGCAAAGCCATATTTTGGGGTCCGTTATAATTACTCAGTGGGAGATATATCCGGTGAGGACATTATTAGTCCAAAAGATATCACATATGTCAATACTAAAGAGACAGAAAAGCGCGTAATAGAGGTTAGAAACAGAGCTCCTGTTATTTTTGATTTTAAAGAGTTTATAAATGATAAAATTTTCAAAAGGCTTGATGAATTTTTAACTCTAATTGAGGAGGTTAGCCATGAAGAACTTACGGATGAGGAAAAGGTTGACAGGATATATGAGAAGAATTTTTCTGATTTTGATGAAGGATTGTTAATTAATTTTTTAATAAATCATGAGAAACAGCAGTATAGCGAGAAACTAAAATCTACCATCAGTTTTGTTTTAAATAACGGGTTGAGTGTCCTTAATAAGGACCAGCTGCTTCAGTACAGTGATAAAGGCATAATTCTGAAAAGGATTAAAGAAACTGAAATTACGCAGGAAAAGGTTGAAGTTGCTCAAATAACTGCCGGTGATGAAGTGCTGCAAACTGTCAATGAATACGTTGTGGAAAATTTCCAGGAATTAAATGCTGAAAATGTGAGGGTGCTTGTTAACAGCGCAACCAATTTTCTGAAACCAAATATTTTCTACAATAATGAAGAGAGTATAAAGCTCGTCAATGAAGAAGTAAGAAAGTTAAGGCCTGTACTCAATACTATTAAAAAAGGCGCAATAATAATAAGGCGCGGCGAAGAAATAAACGATGAAAATTTCCCAAAATTAGAGGCTATCACTCTCTATACCAGCAACTTCAATCTGAAAGCAATCGTAGGGATTGGTATTCTTCTTCTCATCCTCCTCTTTCTTTCTACTGTCCCATTTTTTGATGAGGGTATGAAAATAGATTTAAAAAAATACCTGGTTCTTGTTTCCTTTACCCTGTTTACGGTCTTTTACGCGTATCTGCTTACGCTTATTAAAAATCTGCCCCATTATATCGTATTTAGTGTTTTCATACCTATAGCTGGCATTACTATGAATGCGGAAGTCTTATACAAAAGAAGATTCTCCTTGACTCTCGCGCTTGTATTACCGGTGTTTCTGATGTTAATTTCCGGAAATGATCCCTATACGTTCATCTTTTCAATAGGTTCCGGTCTTATTGCAATTTACGCTGTTAAAAATGCTGAAAAAAGAAGCGATATACTAAAATCCAGCTTATTTATTGTAATTACAAATGGGCTGATATTAACCGCGGTCGGTTTGCTGAAAGAGTTGAATTCAAGGGAGTTTATAACGCTTCTCACATGGGGCGCGGGAAATGGAATCTTTTCAGTGGTGCTTTCTTTAGGCACTATTCCCTTCTTTGAAATTTTATTAAATATTCCGACAAACTTCCGGCTTCTGGAACTTTCAGACCTGAATACCCCTATGATGAAAAGAATACAGATTGAGGCCCCGGGTACATACCATCACAGTATCAATGTTGCAAATATGGCTGAAAATGCCGCAAGGTATATAAAGGCTAATCCTCTCATTGTACGGGTCGCGGCACTTTACCACGATATTGGGAAAATACCAAACGCGCAGTACTATATCGAGAACAGCAAGGGAGAAAGTTTACATAATCTAATCAAGCCATCATTATCAAACTCGATTTTAAAGGCACATATAAAGATCGGTGTAGAAATGGCCAGTAGTATAAAATTGCCTGAAGAGGTTATCGATGTAATTGAACAGCACCATGGCACATCTCTTATGAAGTATTTTTATTATCAGGCTCTTGAGAAAAAGGAAGAGGGCACTGAAATTGATAAGCATGATTACCACTATCCGGGCCCCAAACCTCAGACAAGGGAGGCTGCTATAGTAATGCTGGCAGATACCGTTGAAGCCGCCTCAAGGACTTTGCAAAACCCGTCTGCCAAGAGGATTGAAGAGCTTGTCAATGAAATCATTGAAAGCAAGTTCAGGGATGGTCAATTTAATGAAAGTTCCCTGACACTAAGAGGGTTGATGAAAATATCAATCGCTTTCAGGCGGTATTTAACCGGTGTTTACCACTCAAGAATCGAATATCCGGATGAGAAAAATATAGAGAAAGCCGGGCAGGAGAAATAATAAAACCGTAACTCCTATGGATTTTAATATTTATATAAAAGAAGAAAATAAAAGCCTGCCTGTTTCTATAAAAATTTTAAAAAAGCTGTCCCGCACCGCGTTCAGTCTGACAGGAAAAGAAGCGGGAGATATATCACTGGTTGTATGCGATGATCAATTTATAAGCAGGTTAAATACAAAGTACAAAGGTATAGAGGCCCCCACCGATGTACTCTCATTTACCATGAGGGAGGAAGAAACCCCGCAAATCGGAAGTAACATCCTGGGAGATATTATTATTTCCATAGATACCGCGCGAAGACAGGCAAACGCGATGGGGGAGACTCTGGATGAGGAGTTTTTAATTTTGTTTATTCATGGTTTGCTTCATCTTCTGGGATACACCCATAATTATCAGAAAGATGAGAAGACAATGATGGATTTTACCAAAAAGATACTATCGGAGGTAGCACAAACTTAATGAGATTTACATTTTTTAAGAAAAAGAAGGGCTCAAGACTCGAAGAAATTATTAATGAGAATGGCAATGAAATTGAAGAAGACGAACGGGAAATGATACGGGGTGTTTTTGGATTGGGGGAAACCACTGCAAAAACCATAATGGTTCCCAGGACCGATGTTGTTGCGGTTCCTGTGGATAAGGATTTTGATAAAATCATTTCAACGGTTATTAAAAGCAGCCACTCCAGGATACCTGTGTATGAAGGTTCGATTGATAATGTGATTGGCTTCCTCTATGCGAAAGATCTTCTGCCTTATCTTGCGAAAAATACGGACAGTAAAAATATCAGGAAAATGCTTAGACCGGTGCTTTTTGTTCCGGAAGGGAAGATGATTGACGATCTGTTAAAGGAATTACGACAGAAAAAGGTCCATATTGCTATTGTTGTCGATGAATACGGCGGTATGGCAGGAATTGTGTGCCTGGAAGATATAATTGAAGAAATTGTTGGAGAAATCCAGGATGAATACGACAATGAGGAAGAGGAAATTAAAAGGATTTCACCGGGCTCATATCTGTGCAATGCCCGCACGCCTATACATGAGTTAAATGAAGAGCTCAATATTAACCTTCCTGTTGACAGCGGTGATACTGTGGGGGGATTTATTTTTAACCGGATCGGAAAAATTCCTGATACAGGTGAAAAAATATCCCTTATGGGTATGGAGTTGAAAATAGAGAAGATGGTTGGGCGTCAGATAAAAAAGGTAAGAATAGATCTGAAAAATTTAGAAAATGAGACTGAAGAAGAATCTAAACTGTAATTATTAAAACCTTGAATTCACGATTTGTAAAAACAGAAGCTATTGTCTTAAACTCAGTACAATTCGGCGAGGGCCATAAGATTGTCAATCTCTTCACAGAGGACCGGGGAAAGGTTGAAGCATCCGCGTTTGGAGCGCGAAAAACAAAAAGCAGGTTCGGAAGTAAATTAGAACCCTTTACAATTTTACACTTATTACTCTACCATAAGAATGAGGAGAGCCTTTTTACGATCAAAGATGCCGAGGTAAGGTCCCATAATATATCAATCCGCGGGGATTTAACCAAATATTTTATCGCGAATTCACTCATCGAACCGGTTATCCGGTTTGTTGCAAAGTATCAATCCGACATAAAACTCTTCAATTTGCTTTCTGACGCGCTGAGAATACTTGATAGGATAGATCCGCGAAAAGGTGTATACCTTCTTTCAATGTACGACATTAAGCTTCTCTCAGTTCTTGGATACAGCCCTAACACCTGCCTCTGCACAAAATGCGGCCGTGATCTGGAGGGCACGGCAGTATACATGGACCTATATCTAGGATTTCCCCTCTGTGACTCGTGTAAAACAGGTTCTTCGGCCTCTGTGATTGATGGGACCCTGAAATTTATAAACTGGGTGAAGGATTCCTCAATTAAGGAGGCAAAGAAGGTTACTATGAAAGGGCACACACTATCTAACATCCGGTCGGTAATTGAGCAGCTTTATCTGCATACCTTTCACGCAACTCCTAAAAGCTGGAAACAGCTAAGTGAGTTTGTATCCTACGAGTAGTGATTGAATACGGGGTTGGATTATGACACGGGCATTTATTATCAGCATTGGTGATGAGCTGACCAAAGGTGAGACGATTAATACCAATGCGGCTTACATATCCATAGAGCTTGTTAAAAGGGGAATCGAAGTATCTTCAGTATTAACCCTCCCTGATGAGTATGAAACCGGCGTCCGGTACATGGGAAAAGTATTACAGGAGCGCGGCATCTATATAATTACGGGCGGCCTGGGCGGGACCAGGGATGATATAACACGCAGGGTAATCTGCGGTGTATTGAAAAAAAATGTATATATAGATGGAGAAAAGGCGGAAGAGCTTAAGAAATGGTATTTAAAAAGGGGACGGGAATTTACCGAATCGGATAGACTGCAGGCATCCTGCCCGGAGGGGGGGCGATTGCTTGAAAATGGTGTCGGGCTTGCCTTCGGCTTTTACATAGTTGATGAAAGCAGATATATTTTCGCCTTACCGGGCGTTCCAAAGGAAATGAAAAACATGTTCGAAATTGAGGTTATACCTTTACTTGCAAAAGAAAATTTTTTTAACTCGAATTTACAGTCCGTGACCCTTCTATTTGCCGGCATTGCCGAATATACTCTTGATAAACATCTGTCAGAAATTATCTTGAAGTATAAAGGAATTCATTACGGTACAAGGGTAAGTTATGGTCTGATAAGGGTAAGGGTAGAATCCCGGAACAATGAAATTGAGCCGTGTATTCGAGAAATTACCGGTTTACTTGATTCATATTTTATAAACAGGGATGAAAGAAAAATAGAACAGGTTGCGGGTGATTTGCTGATAAAAAATCATCTGACACTTTCAACGGCTGAATCATGTACGGCAGGCTGGCTTTCAAAAGTGATTACCGATGTACCGGGAAGCTCGGAGTACTTTAAAGGCGGTGTTGTTGCCTATAGCAATGAGGTTAAAGAAAAAATGCTCGGTGTTAAAGAAAAAACACTTAAAAGTTACGGTGCGGTCAGCAGCCGGACTGCCGGAGAAATGGCCGGTGGTGCACGTAAGTTAACCGGTTCGGATATTGGGCTTTCAATAACCGGAATAGCGGGCCCGGCCGGGGGGACTGCTGATAAACCGGCTGGAACTGTTTTTATCTGTCTTTCATGCAAGGGGAAAAAGCCTGAAACCAGCCGGAATCTGTTTGCAGGTGACAGGGGTACTGTTCGGCTGAGAAGTGTTAATAAAGCGCTTTTTATGCTTTTTAAATTTTTAAAAGGGATGGACTTAAAATGAGAACCTTTCTGGCAGCGGACATTGAAACAGGTGTAAATGAAAAAATAGGCAAATTCACAGAGAATCTCAGGAGGATAGATCAAAACGTCAAATGGGTAAAACCTGCAAACAACCATTTAACTATCTATTTTTTTGGAGAGATCGATGAAACAGGTAAGGATGTACTTGAGAAGACCATACAGGCCGCTGTTGAGGAAATTGCTCCTTTTAGCGTTTCAGCAGGCGGTCTATCGGCATTTCCGTCCATGAAAAGACCCAGGGTTTTCTGGACAGGAATCGAAAATACTACCGGCGAATTGAACAGGATTTATGAATATATTAAAAATGATTTACCCTCAAAAAGCATCAAGGTTAATATTGAAACTAGAGATTATACACCTCATTTGACTATCGGCAGGGTAAAAGGCCGCTGCGGAGAAGGGATTATAACGGAGCTAAGCAGCAACCGTGACATAGAGTTTGGAAAATTCCAGATTAAAAGCATAGTATTCTATCAATCTATCCTCAGGAAAGAAGGGCCTCTGTATAAACCGATAAAGATATATGAGCTTTAACGCAAGGGATTTGAGAAATCCGGGATAGACATAATGGGAACAGTAAAACCTCCTCAAAAAGCCATTTTATTCACGGGAATACTTTACTGTAAAACAGCAGAACCGGAATACATATATAAATTACTTGAGAAAGAGTTTGGTGCCATCATATTGACTTCCAGACTGTTTACCTTTATAGAAACAGAATATTATAAAGAGGAAATGGGAAAAAACCTTACCAGGGTTTTTGCGGCCTTTGACAATCTTATCGAAAAGGACTGTATAGTTGATATTAAGTTAAAAACCAATCAAATTGAAGATAACTTGTTTTCCGTTAACGGAAAGCGAAGTGTAAATATTGATCCCGGATACTTAACGAGCGCCAAGGTCGTACTTGCCACAACGAAAAATTTTCAGCACAGATTATATCTTAAAAAGGGAATTTTCGCGGAAGTTACGCTGAGATACAGAAAAGACAGCTATTCCCCCTGGGAGTGGACATTCAGGGATTATAAAAGGGAAGAGTCGATCGACTTTTTCAACAAATTGAGGGTTATTTACCGAATGGAAATAAAAAATATTTAATATAGAAAATAAAGTGCACCTTTCTTTTTATTTACTCTTCAAGTGCTTGCAACTTATTCAATTAATTGTTATTATGAATATTAACTGGTGACCGTGAGTAAATGCACCTGCTAATATTACCAGCCCGGGATGTCGGGTTCAGGTTTAAATACTATCATTTATGGAGGTTATATGTCTGGACACAGCAAATGGCATTCAATAAAGCATAAAAAAGGTGCCCTGGATGCAAAAAGAGGTAGAATCTTTACCAGGATAATAAGGGAGATGACAATAGCCGCGCGCCTGGGAGGCGGGGACCCTGACGCAAACCCCCGGTTAAGAACAGTTATAGCAAAAGCAAAAGAAGCAAATATGCCCAAGGATAATATCGAAAAAGCCATAAAAAAGGGGACCGGAGAGCTGGAGGGCTATCATCTTGAAGAGATTGTTTATGAGGGATACGGCCCGTCAGGGGTCGCGATTATGATCGACGCATTGACAGATAACAAAAACAGAACCACTGCTGAAATACGGAATATTCTCACCAAAAGCGGAGGGAATCTTGGTGAAAACGGGTGCGTTTCATGGATATTTGAAAAAAAGGGAATGATTACTGTAAATGCTGAAAAATACGATGAAGATACCGTCATGGAGCTGGCTCTGGATACAGGTGCTGATGACGTGAAGAGTGAAGATGATGTCCGGGAAATAACGACATCTCCTGAAGCCTTTGAAGTTGTATCGAATTCCTTCAGGGAAAAGGGCATTGAAATGCTGGTGAACGAGGTGATGAGGGTGCCAAGCACCACTATAAAGCTGGACGTGAAAAGTGCTGAGAGGATCCTTCATTTAATGGAAAAACTCGAAGACGCCGATGATGTTCAGAATGTAGCGGCAAACTTTGATATACCGAATGAAGTGATGCAGACAATAGCTCAATAAGGAATCCCATTTGATCATACTTGGAATCGATCCCGGTATAGCCTCTACAGGCTATGGGATTATTGAAATCACGGAAGATGACAGAATGATCATGCTTGATTGCGGGGTCATTACGACATCGGTAAAAGACCGTCATGAGGTCCGGTTAAGGCAGATTTACGACAGCATTAATGGAATTATTAAAAAATATAAGCCCGGCGCTGTCTCAATTGAATCCATTTTTTACAGCAAAAACCTGAAAGCTCTCACTCACGTCAGCGAGGCAATAGGTGTAATAAGTTTGGCCGTGGGAAACTATGGCATAAACATTAAAAAGATTACCCCCCTTGAAGTAAAATCGGCTGTCGGCAGATCAGGAAGGGCGGATAAGAAACAGATACAATTAGTTGTTAAGGAGATACTCAAGCTCGACACTCTTCCTAAAAACAATCATGCTTCTGATGCCCTCGCGATTGCCATTTGTTACTATCCAGACCAGTGATATCTCCCTCCATCTCAACATATCTAACGGGTACTAAAAAATAACGATTGCCCTTTTCATGTGTTTAAAGTAATCTAAAGAGAGTACTTCAGAATTACACTCATGTTTAAAATCGTTAGTGCCCGTAAATATTGGCGTATATTTGCGGTCATCGGGAAAAATCTCATTCAGTGTTATAGGTCATGATTGGATATTTGAGAGGGACACCTGTACAGATTGAGGATGATGCGTGTATCATTGATGTAAATGGTGTCGGCTATTATGTTTACTGTTCAAGAAAGCTGCTCAATAAGCTGGAAGCAATAATAGAAGACGGTCCTTCTGGTGTAAAGCTCTACACTCAGTTAATCCATCGTGAAGACACAATGGATTTATATGGGTTTCTGGATAAGGATGAACATAATCTTTTTAACCTGCTCTTGACTGTGAGCGGAATAGGACCAAAACAGTCGATGAAGATTCTTGGAACCAGGGATACAGCTGATATTGTAAAGGCAATTGTATCCGAGGATATTGATTTTCTGATAGCACTTTCCGGTATTGGAAAAAAGAAGGCGCAGCAGATAATATTTACGCTCAAAGAAAGGGTGAGAAAAACTTTTGACACAACCGCGTCACCGGTTTCGTCGACCTATCTTGAGGCTGTAACAGCCCTTGAGTCACTCGGGTTTTCAGCAGCGGAATCCAGGAGGGCTGTTGACAATGCCCTGTCAATTGTTGAATTAAAAGATGATGTGGCAAAAATCGTGGAAGCTGCTTTGAGGCATTTATCTTAGGTTTCGAAGGGTCTTCCGGGGAATCAAGGATAAAGGATTGATGCATTGGATAAGGAAAGAATCACAACTTCGAAAAGGCTGTCCAGCGACAGTGAAGAGGGGTCACTAAGGCCCTCGAGGCTGAAAGATTTCATCGGTCAGGAAGATCTGAAGAAACAGGTTGGTATTTATATAAAAGCGGCACGCGGGAGAAATGAAAATCTTGATCATGTGCTTCTCTACGGACCGCCCGGGCTGGGAAAAACAACCCTTGCGACGATTATTTCCCATGAGCTTGGTGTTGGTTTCAAATCTACATCCGCGCCGGCGATTGAAAGGCCCGGTGACCTTGCGGCAATCCTATCGTCGTTAAAGTTTCGTGAAGTCCTTTTCATTGACGAGATTCACAGACTTAAACCCATATTAGAAGAAATTCTCTACCCTGCTTTAGAGGATTATACCCTGGATATCGTGGTTGGACAGGGGCCCGGGGCAAAATCGATTAAAATAGCGCTGAAGCCTTTTACTCTCATAGGCGCGACAACAAGGGCGGGGCTTTTAAGCGCCCCTCTTCGCGCAAGATTCGGGATTACGCAGAGGATAGATTTTTATAAAAATGAAGATATTTTTGAAATTGCCAGGCGGTCTTCGCGGATTTTGAATATTGATGTCACCGATGAAGGCGCGAAAATAATAGCTGAACGATCAAGAGGTACTCCGAGAGTCGCGAACAGGATTTTAAAAAGGCTGCGTGATATCGCGGAAGTTGAGGGTGACGGGTATATTGATGAATCGCTGGCCCGTAAGGGCCTGGAAATGCTCAATCTCGATGCCCTGGGGCTTGATAATATGGACAGAAGGCTTGTTACCACAATTATATCCAAATATGAGGGAGGACCGGTCGGCGTTGATACAATTGCTGTATCTCTGGGAGAGGACAGAGAAACAATCGAAGATATATATGAACCCTATCTGATCCAGATCGGTTTCTTAAAAAGAACTCCTAAAGGGAGAGTAGCTACCAGGCTTGCCTATAAACATTTAGGACTTACTTTTAAGAATGTAGTTGAAGGGGAGTTATTTTAGGAGATGCCATGACAAAATGGCTGATAAACGGGTTAATATGGGCCCTATTATTATTACTTATTGGCTGTGTCAGCAGAACATATCGCGTCCCGGACAGACCAGAAAAGGCCGAACCTGAGCCCGTGACAATACTGGTGGTTATTGGAAAGAGCATTGAAGAAATAAATCTCCAGTCTGATAATGCCGTTCTTTTGAATGCAGGGAAATCGACAAAGCTCCCCACCCGTTCAGTGATTGAGGTAAATGACGGGTATATTATTGTAAATGGCAAACACTATACTACACCTGTTTATTTTCAGAGCCCCAATAAAATGAGAATCAACGGGAAAGAGTATTTCGGCAGCATTTTAGTACAGGACAGATTCATAATAAATATTTTGCCTGTTGAAGAGTATTTAAAAGGTGTCCTGTCCTCTGAGGTCGCTGAAAACTGGCCTGTTGAAGCGCTTAAAGCCCAGGCTGTGGTATCAAGAACCTTTGCGTACAGAAAAATACTTAATAATAAAGATACTTTATATGATGTTGATGATACAACGATGTATCAGAAGTTTGATTATTCTGAGATCAATTCCCGAATTAACAGTGCCATCCTCGACACAAATGGTATCATCATTTTGTATCAGAATGAACCGATAGAGGCCTTTTTTCATTCAAATTCAGGCGGCGTGACAGAAAACTGCAGGGATATTTTTCAAAAAGACCTTCCTTATCTCAGGAGTATACCTGACCCTTACTCTTCAAAAAACCAGGACACTTTCTGGACTTTCAGCATGACCGGAAAAGAGATAAAGGCTGCATTGAAAGGTATAATAATGCAAGAGTATGAATCTCTTGTTCTCAGGGACATTAGAATCTACAAAAAAACAGGTTCCCGCAGGGCAGGGGAATTTCTGCTTATCTTTGAGAGAAACCAGAGACAGGTTATAAAGGGAAACACCTTCAGGCTGGCGGTTGATCCGAAGTCTCTAAAAAGTCTTCTCATTCATAATATTCATAGAGAGCGCGCTAAAGGCGGGTACATATTTACCTTTTCAGGAAGAGGATACGGGCATGGAGTCGGTTTAAGTCAGTTTGGAGCAAAAAGAATGGCGGAGCAGGGGTTTAGCTATAGATATATAATTGCTTATTATTTTAGAGGCACCCGCCTCGGTAATTATTAATGGGGCCGGTGAGTCAGTACCGGTAACTAATAATGAGGTACTCAGTTAAAGACTTTCACATTAAAATTCCTGAAGAGCTTATCGCGCAGTACTCTTACAAAGAGCGCGGAGATTCACGCCTCCTTGTTTTTGATTTAAGAAACAATACCCTGAAAGACGATTATTTCAGAAATATATCAAACTACATCTCATCAAATGAATGTATTATATATAACGACGCAAAAGTCATCAATGCGCGGATCTTCGGGGTAAAAAATGAGACTGGAGCACGTATAGAAATTCTTCTTACAAGGAAATTAAATGAGCTGGAATGGTACGCGATCGTACGGCCCGCGCGGAGGGTACGCACAGGCACTTTAATTAATGTGAGGAAAGGTCATGAACTTGAGGTTACCGGTGAAATGGGGGAGGGTTTGTTTAAAGTACGCTTTTCAAAACCGGTAGAATATAAGGACCTGGAAAATATAGGTGAAATACCTCTTCCGAAGTATATTAAACGAAAGCCGGTTAAGGAAATTGACGGACCGCGTTATCAAACTATATTCTCCAGGAAATATGGAGCTGTTGCCTCGCCAACAGCAGGATTACACTTTACTGATAGAACTGTCAATGAGATTAAGCAAAAAGGTGCGGTTTTTATCCCGGTTACCCTGCATGTTGACTGGGGCACATTCAAACCTGTAAGGGAGCAGGATTACAGGGATCATAAGATTCATAAAGAAATGTATGAAATTCCAGAGGAGTCGGCACGCCGGATAAAAAGATGTGTTGAAGAGGGGAGGAGGATACTGTGCGTGGGTACAACTAGCATCAGGACAATTGAAACCGCAGTTGATAAGAATGGGAATATCAGGAGCAGAAAAGGAGAAACGTCACTTTATATATATCCGGGCTACAGGTTTAAGCTAATTGATGGAATGATTACAAATTTTCATATGCCCGATTCAACACTTATCCTGCTTGTCGCGGCATTTTGCGGCAAAGAGGGAATTAAAAGAGCTTATAACCACGCTATATCCCAAAAATACCGGTTTTTCAGTTACGGGGACGCTATGCTTATTCTAAAGAGATAATAGAGGTTGTCTCACAACCTCATATTAGTGCCTGACCGAAAAGCATGTAAGATTTTGTGTTGCAACGAATTAGAGTGCATTTAACAAGTCGAAGATTTAAAAAAAACAGTTATTTTTTAATTGACATTTTCCCGATATTTAGTAAATATTCGTTTAACCCGTTGGCTATATCAAGGATTTACGAGCGCAATATTTGTCTAAAGTTTTTTGTTACTGGATAAAGCAAAATATCTTTCTTTGGCAGAGCATATAGGTTTTTCACATCTAATTTACCACGCCCTTGGGTAACACCGACAAAGATCCAATTGGCTACCTTGTAGCATGTGCCTCGATATCGATCACATTCCACAAATGT
>SDBT01006227.1_pt1 | contig 19863 bp, 17 predicted proteins | sample 2277101 | NCBI WGS metagenome assembly SDBT01 (sample SAMN10404973, study PRJNA504765) | marine sediment metagenome | isolation source: marine sediment core GS10_PC15, 103 cmbsf | place: Arctic Ocean: Southern Knipovich Ridge | collected 2010 | reverse complement strand
ATCAATCTGTTGACTATAATAGGCAATTTTTTCTTTATTACCCTGACGCACAGAAAAATTGACATTGGCGATTCCGAAGGCGCCATAATTGCTCCACTTTTGAAGTTGAATCTCAGATTCTGCAACTTCCATATCATAAGTAACTGTATGCATAAAATCATACTTTCTCAACAGTTCACTATACCGATCACGTTGGATATCCAATAATACCAGTTCCCTATAATTCTTTGATCTTCTTGCCCCTTCCTTCTTGGCATCAATATCTTTAATTTTATTTCCCAGCTCCAGTTGCTGCTTTTCAGTTTCCGCACGCATTTCCTTAATTTTCTTATTCTGATCCTCCGTCAAACTCTCTTTGCGTGCGTGGGGATGTTCATCATAATAGTTGATGCCCAAAATAGAATATGATTCCAATTCTCGCGCATCCTCCAATTCACTTGTGAGATTTTCTCTCAAGTCATCGATCCGCCCAATCATGTCAGCACTGTTTCTTTCAACGGCCAGTATGCGTAGATGATCTAACTGTTCGATTTGAGTTTGAATGCGCTGGATTTCTCTCTGGAGAGCAATACTGTTCGGACTTAATTCTGCATAGCTGAGGACCATCAGACTATCTTGTAAACTAAGATATCTATCATTTGCCTGTAGATACCTCATCTCCTGGTTGGTTTGAATTGCCCTATTCTTTTCGGTCTCTATATTATAAAGTTGATTTTTTATTCGGTCACGTGTTTGAATATTTACATTGGAGATATTCTGTGTATGGCTTGTCTGATAGACATATTCATATTGTTGGATCGCGCCATGCGTATTTTTTTCCAGTTGATAAATATAGGCTAAAAGACTTTTGGCTTCCAGATAATAATCGGAGTTGGGAAATTCCTGTGTCAATATATAGAGATATTTTTTTACTATATCAAAATTCCTGTTTTTTTCCTCTGTGAGTAATTCTTCTTTGTAATGATTCCATCCATAGGCCATAAGAACTCGGTCATATAATGAAAAATTACCCCCAATATTATCCAGATATCCGATTGCCTGCTGATAAGTTCCCTTCTCATAAGAGATATATGCAAGTTTTAGATAAACATTGAAGTGGTAATCAGGTGGTGTATTATAGTTATTAACAATACCTAATAAAACATTTTCTGCCTCATCGAACTTGCTGGCCCCCACATAGGCCTGGGCCAAAACGTAACGTGCATCAATGTAAAATTCAGAAGCAGGTAAAATATTGTTAAGAATATTTATAGATTCTTCATATGCACCGCGTGATACAGCTGAAATTGCAGCGATAAATCGAATCTCATCAACCAGAGGATCTGAAGCTACCACAACTTTTTCAAATTCATAATAGTACTGATCGACTTTCTGTAAATCTCCAAATTGATGAGCAATAGCTATCAGTCTTGCATAGGCTTTAAAAGTATAAGGAGATGTTGGATATTGGTTTATCAAATTTAAATAGGCTTGACTTGCTGCATCAAAACGGTCAATCTGAAAATTGGTCTCACCTTTATAAAAATAGATGTCATCCAGCGTATTAATAAATGTGTACCGGGTCAAAATTTCTTCAAATAGTCGGTTAGATAAATCATAGTTTCGAAAATTATAAGCAAGAAGTGCAGAACCTAATTCTCGTTTAAACATCCGGTCCTTTTCCATTGATGTACCATTTCTCAGCAGTTTGTTCTTAATTACCTGAATATCTGTCCAACGGGCCTCGAATTGGAGCGTGTTTGTTCTTTTCCATTCAACGAAAAGATCCCAGATAGTTGCATTCCCTGAGCTTGGTGAATAAGAGACGACGGATTCTGAACCGCGCGCGTCACCAAAAGAATCTAATAATTTCTGATTGGATGATTGTAATTGTTGAGTTAATTGCGGATTGCCATCAAGTCTGGCTCCCCGATCAAGTTTCAGCATTTCTTCTGCAATATAGAGCACCTGTATTCCGTCTTCGAAAATCTTTTGCCGTCTGTAATTAATCTCCCCCTCATCGATGGTAACCGTTATGCGATTCTCCAACTGATCAATAAATGAATTTAAGGTGGCTGAATTATAATCGCTCAGACGATTGCGGAAGGCATCCAGTTCTTCCAAACGAGTTAGAAGACCTGCAAAATATTGATCACGCACAGCAGATACGTTTGTTACGCGGGATTTAATTTCCGCATTAATATCCCTCATCTGTTGGATCAAGAATCTCTCGCGTGCGATTTCATTCTTACCAAACCTCAACAAATTTTTGTTTATGTATTCCTGCAACGCCTGCTGAAAATTATCATCATCGGACGTTTGTACTTGAGAAAAAATCTGTTGAGAAATGATAAATGAAAGAAAAATTGCGAGGAATATGAAACGACTTTTTATCTTCATACCCCCATCCAAAACTTAAGTAATACCTTATTATTTAACTAATTTACGTTAATTTAAACTTTTCAATTAATTAATCAAGAAAAAACAGTAAAAAATATAATATGTATTCGGCATAAAACCGGTATAGTTTTAGAAAAAAATTAAAAAAATAGACGATTTAAATCTGGGAAGAGACTTTTAATCTGTTTAATGCTCTTAATAGTGCGAAATCAGCTCTAATGAGATCTATATCTCCTTTATCCTCCAATCTCTTTCTTGCCCGCTCCTCTGCTTCTTTCGCACGAGCAACATCAATATCATCGGCAAATTCCCCTGATTCTACAATAATACTTATATTATTATCTTTAACTTCAAGAAATCCACCACTGGTCGCTATAATTCTTGAACCATCGTGCTTTTCTATCTTGATTTCACCAATTTGAAGATTAGCTAAAAACGGTGCATGGCCGGTCAGCATCTGGAACTGACCCTTTGCACCCGGAGCAGTACAAGCTGTCACTTCACCTGTAAAAACAATCCCATCCGGAGTAACAATTTCAACATTTAACTCGATCATTTATACCATCCACTAATATTTTGAAAAACAGGTTCTTCAAACGGTTTTATTTACGCTTCCATCCCTTTAGCTGTCTCTACCACTTCTTCCATTGTTCCCTGCATGTAAAATGCCTGTTCGGGAATATGATCATACTCTCCATTTACGATCCCTTTGAATCCCCTAATTGTTTCATCAAGAGGTACATATTTACCCGGAGTACCGGTAAATTCCTCTGCGACAAAAAATGGCTGGGAGAGAAAGCGTTGTATTTTTCTCGCCCTGGATACCACGATTTTATCTTCCTCGGATAATTCATCCATACCTAAAATCGCAATAATATCCTGTAAATCTTTATACTTCTGTAATATCTGTTGAACTGATTTAGCTGTATAATAATGATCATCACCCACAACTCTGGGATCAAGAATTCGCGAGGTTGAATCCAGTGGATCAACTGCCGGATAAATACCCATTTCGACAATTTTTCTCGATAATACTGTCGTTGCATCCAAATGCCCGAAAGTGGTTGCAGGTGCCGGATCGGTTAAATCATCAGCCGGAACATAGATCGCCTGTACAGAGGTAATCGATCCATTTTTGGTCGAGGTAATTCTTTCCTGCAATTCCCCCATTTCAGTTGCCAATGTTGGCTGATACCCAACCGCGGATGGCATTCTCCCCAGAAGGGCTGATACTTCCGACCCGGCCTGAGTAAATCGGAAAATATTATCTATGAATAAAAGAACATCTTTACCTTCTTCATCACGAAAGTATTCGGCAAGTGTTAACCCTGAAAGGCCAACCCTCTGTCTTGCCCCGGGTGGCTCATTCATCTGTCCAAACACAAGCGCTGTCTTATCAATAACACCTGAGCTTTTCATTTCCAGCCATAAATCATTTCCTTCCCGTGTTCTCTCTCCCACTCCGGAAAACACAGAATATCCGCCATGCTCTGTGGCGATGTTACGAATCAATTCCATAATCAGAACAGTCTTTCCTACACCGGCCCCTCCGAACAATCCTGTTTTTCCACCCTTTGAGTACGGTTCAAGAAGATCAACAACCTTTATACCTGTCTCAAGAATCTCAGAGGCTATACTCAGATCTTCATACCGAGGAGGCGAACGATGAATCGGATACCTTTTTGATGTTTTTAAGTCTCCCATTTCATCTATTGGATCACCGATAACATTAATCAGGCGGCCAAGAACCTCTGGTCCGACCGGAACTGTTATTGGACCTCCCGTATCGATGACATTCATTCCGCGAACCAAACCATCTGTTGAATCCATGGCGACACAACGGACGATGTTTTCTCCTAAATGTTGCTGTACCTCAAGAACCAGCTCGCTTTCATCCTCACGATTTATTTTGATGGCATTATAAATAGCAGGAAGTTCACCTTCATTAAACTTAGCATCAACTACTGGTCCAATAATTTGATTAATTTTTCCCTTATTCATTGAGATACCCTATCCTCTTTTTTATTTTTCTTTCAAAGCCTCGGCACCACCAACAATCTCCGAAATTTCTTTGGTAATAGCAGATTGTCGCGCTCTGTTGTAATAAAGCGTCAATTGAGAAATCAGTTCCTCGGCATTATCCGTCGCACTTTCCATAGCTGTCATCCGCGCCCCCTGCTCAGCCGCATTACTCTCCAATAAAACCTTCCAAATCTGAATATTCAATTGTTTTGGGATAATAAGACTGAGTATTTCCTCTTTTCCCGGTTCATAAAGATAATCAACCTTAGAAGCAGATTGCTTCATTTCTTCATCCGGTACAAACGGAAGAAATTGTTCGAGTACAACATCTTGTCTGACAGCTGATCTAAATTCATTATACAATATTTCGATCTGGTCAAACTGACCTGTAGAATATGATTCAATCAAACTGGATACTATTTCTAAAACATCATGAAAAGCCAGGTGATTGAAAAAATTTATCTTTTTATTAAAAATCGTAAAGTTCCGCCTGGAGAAAAATTCAAAGCCTTTTTTTCCAACAACAAATAATGAAACTTCTTTATCCGTATATGATTCGATATGAGTCACCGCCCGACGAACAATGTTGGCATTAAAGGCCCCACAAAGACCTCTGTCTGCAGTAACAATTACCAGTAAAATTTTTTCTATCGGACGATTCTTCAACAGAATGTGATCACTATTCTCAACCCTGGCGATTAAATGACCGACAACCGATTGCAATTTTTTTGCATACGGCCTTGTCGCAAGAATTTTCTCCTGAGCCCGACGCAGTTTAGCCGAAGCTACCATCTTCATTGCTTTGGTTATTTGCTGCGTACTCTTGACACTGGAAATGCGTGTACGTATTTCTCTCAGGGTAGCCATCAATCAGCCTCTTGCTTAAATCCTTTTAAGAACGATTCTAATGCACTAACTATTTCCTTTTCAATTTCTTCGACAATCTCTTTTCGTTCTGCCAGTTTAGGTAATAATTCCGGATGTTTAACTTCCAAATACTCCACATATTCTTTTTCAAATCGTTTAATATTTTCAACTTCGATAGAATCAAGGTAACCCTTTGTGGCGGCAAATATGATCACTACCTGTTTTTCAATCGAGATCTGAACATACTGATCTTGTTTTAGAATCTCCACAAGCCGCTCTCCCCGACGAAGTTGCTGTTGTGTTGCTTTATCAAGATCCGATCCAAATTTAGCGAAGGCTTCCAATTCTCTGTATTGGGCCAGATCAAGGCGCAACCTTCCTGCCACCTGTTTCATTGCTTTAATCTGTGCATTACCTCCGACGCGTGATACCGATATACCGGCATTAATGGCCGGCCTTACACCTGAATAGAAAAGATTTGTCTCAAGAAAAATCTGACCATCTGTAATAGAAATGACATTAGTTGGTATGTAAGCAGCCACGTCACCGGCCTGAGTTTCGATAATCGGCAGAGCAGTAAGAGAACCGCCGCCTAAATCGTCACTCAATTTTGCTGCTCTTTCAAGGAGACGTGAATGTAAATAAAAGACATCACCCGGATACGCTTCACGTCCCGGCGGTCGTCTGAGAAGCAAACTTACCTGTCGATACGACCAGGAATGTTTCGAAAGATCATCATAAATAATTAGCGCATGTCTTCCATTATCACGGAAATACTCTCCAATCGCTGCCCCCGCATAAGGTGCGAGATATTGAAGTGGCGCAGGTTCGCTGGCATTGGCAGAAACGACAATAGAAAACTCCATCGCATCATGCTCTTCCAGAGTCTGGATCACCCTTGCCACGGTTGTAGCTTTTTGACCTATGGCAACATAAATACAGATTACATCTTTTCCTTTTTGGTTAATAATAGTATCAACAGCAACCGCGGTTTTACCGGTCTGGCGATCACCAATGATTAATTCACGCTGTCCACGACCAATAGGGATCATAGAATCGATAGCTTTAATTCCGGTAGCAAGCGGTTCCTTAACCGGCTGCCGCTGGATTACTCCCAGGGCTTTGCGTTCTACCGGAACATATTTCTTTGCATCAATTTTGCCTTTACCATCGAGTGGTTCACCCAATGGGCTGACCACACGACCCAGCATTTCATCACCTGTCGGAATTTCAACAATTCTGTTAGTCCTCTTTACCAGGTCCCCTTCCTTAATCAGGCTTACTTCGCCAAAGAGAATAACACCAACATTATCTTCTTCAAGATTTAAGACCATCCCCATCACATCATTTGGGAATTCAACCAATTCTCCAGCCATGACCTTTTCCAAACCGTATACCCGAGCGATTCCATCCCCGACCTGCACGACGGTTCCTGAGTCGTAGATATCTGCCTTTTGTTCGTAACCGGCCAGTTCCTTTTTAAGAATCGCAGATACTTCATCCGGTCTTACCGCATTTCCCATTTGTTTTATCCTCTTCTATAATTTTTAAATATGTAGGGACGTAGCATGCTACGTCCCTACATATTTATACCTTTTATATTAATAAATCTTACCTACTAATGAGTTGTCTACGCAACATTTCAAGCTGCGTTTTTATCGATAAATCGATTACGGTATCCTTGATCTTAACAATAAACCCACCTATCACCGAGTTATCAATTTGATGTGAAAAAATCACACTTTTATCTGTCATCGCCTCGATCCTGCCCTTGATCGCCTCAATCTGATCTATTTTTACCGGCCTGGAAGAAATCAACAGACAGGATAATATACCCTGATGATCTAATACTTTCTGTAAATAATTATCGATCATCTCCAAAAGGAATCCAATTCTTCTCTTTCTGCTCAACAGCTGTAGAAACTTGAAAGTCAGTGGAGTAACTTTTGTTTCGAATAGCTCTTTTAAGACTTTTGATTTTACTTTCTCTTCAATCAGTGGATTGTTAAGAGTCTGTTGAAATTCCGGATTTTCAGTACAGACATCTTGAATCATCTCCAGGTCTGACCGAACATCCTCAATCAATTCTTGTTCAAGAGCCAGCTCAAAAAGTGCTTTGCTATATCGTATTGCGACACGACTCAAGCTATTCCTCCAGCTAATGTTGGCTCGATTTGGGCATTTTTGGGATAAACTCGTCGATTATTGATTTTTGCTTTGATTCATCGAGCGATTCACCGATAATTTTCTTTGTTGCGGCAATGGCCAGATCTGCTACCTCACTTCGTAAAGAATACAAAGCATCCTCTTTCTCTTTTTCGATTTCAGCTTTTGCCTTATCAACTATTTTATCAGCATTCTGCTTCGCCTGCTCTAATATTTCCTGTCGTGATTTTTCCGCCAGTTTTCGATTCTCTTTAAGCATTTTTTGTGATTCTTCCTCGGCCGTCTGCATCAGTTGGTTGTGTTTTTCCAGAAGAGATTCTGCTTCTTCTTTTGCTTTCTCGGCACGATCGATTGAATCCTCTATGGTTTTTTCCCTCTTATCGATCACAGAAAGAATCGGTTTCCAGGCTACTTTATAGAGAATAAAGAGCAAAACGAAGAATGTTACCCATGCCCAAATCATTAATCCAGGATCTAAATCTAACATAGGACCATTCCCTATAATAGTGATTATTTAAAACTAAGAAGCAAACACGCTACGGCACCGATCAGGGCAACACCCTCGATCAAGGCGGCTGCAATAATCATTGTTGTACGAATCTCATTTGTTGCTTCAGGTTGACGTGCGGTTCCGTCCATCGCTGCAGAAGCTATTTTTCCGATTCCGAGACCAGCACCAATAGTTACAAGACCTGCTCCGATTCCAGCTGCTAAATATGCAAAAGCAGTTGCTAAATCACCCATCGAATTAATCCTCCAAATTGTTTTAGTTATCCAATTAATAAAGTAATTACATTCTTATCCATCTAATAATCAGAGTTGTAGTCCATCTTCAAGATGGACTACAACTTAGTATATATACTAATGTTCAGGGTTCAGGGACATCCCAATAAACAATGTTGACAACATCGTGAATACATAGGCCTGGATAAATCCAATAAGAATCTCCAGAAAATTTACAAAAATAGCGAAACCAATAGAAAAAGGAGCGGCCAGAAAAGACTTAAATATTACAATCACCGCCAGAAAAGCGAAAATTACAATATGACCGGCTACCATATTGGCAAATAAACGCATGAGAAGAGCAAAATGCTTGGCCATCAGACCCATTAATTCGATTACGAACATTAATGGTATCAATACCAGCGGTACGCCTGAGGGGACCAGGCCTTTAAAGTGTCCAAAAAAACCGTGCCTTATAATCCCAAACACCTGTCCCGTACCGAGAGTAATAAGAGCCATCGCTGCCGTGATATTTATGTTACCTGTTGGAGTGGTAAACAGAGGGATTAATCCCATTAAATTACAGGTGAGGACGAAAAAAAAGAAAGTACAAATCAGTGGTGTAAATTTTCTGCCGTCTTCCTCACCCAGATTTGGGATGGCAATTTCATCTCTTATAAAGAGGATCAGCATCTCAAGAATCGCCGCAAAACCCCTGGGTACAAGTGATCTCTTTCTGAAGGAAATACTAAAGGTAAGAATTAAAAATAAAGCTGCAATCCAAATCATTACCACATGATTTGTGATTGAAAGATCGATCTGCATACCCAGGACAGTGATCGGTTCAAATTGTGGTAATTGTAAATGATAACCAAACACATTCCATTCATTTGAATTAGTTACATGATGGACAATAAATTCTCCAACATTTTCTTCCTGTCCTTCCTGGGATCCGGAATCATTATAAGTAGAGAGAGCAGCTAATAATGCCATAAAATCATACTTTCCATATTAATATCTGATTCAAACTAATAATTTCCAAAATCTGGAAGACAAAGTACCAAATAAAAAACGAGACAATAAAGACTTCAGTATTTATATTCGAAAATTTTATTACCAGCGTAATTATACTGATTACGAGTAAAAATCTCCCAACTATGCTAAATAAAAAAATCCTGGTAAATGATTGTTGTTTTAGTTTAGAAGCATAATAGAATGAGAAAAATCCACTTACCACATAAAACAACGCACAAAGAATACCAGAGATAACGGCACTCCACAAATCGCCTGAAAGATCTATAAATTTAGAAATTATTATTATTAAAAAAAAACCAATTATTAAAGATAAAATGATCCGAAAAAAGAACTTCCTCATCAACTCTATTTATCCAATTTCTTGATGACCGTATACAAATTGAAGAAACCGAGGAATAAACCTCCCAAAATTCCGAGAACAGTCAGGAGAGGTTTTGTCGAAAATTGATCATCCAGCCACCATCCCAGTACACCAAGCATCGCCATCGAAGCAATTAATACATAAGATATATTAATATATGGAGCCGCTTTTTGGAATGAACTCGCAGTGCCCCTGAGTTGTGATGAACCGTCTGATTTTACCGATTTCATCTGATTAGGGTTATCAGGCAGGTTTATTCAGGTTATTTATCGGCTTAGTTTCCACCTCAGTCTGCTCTTTTTTCCCCATATCGGATGTACCTTCGAAAACCGCTCCTTCATCGATCAGTAGTTTGCTTGCCTTTAAATCACCAATTAAGATTGATTTTGCTTCAAGAACCAGTTTTTCGGAAACTTTAATTTTTCCTTTAATTTTACCGCCGATGATAGCATTTTTCGCTTCGATATCACCCTCAATTTCGCCATTTACGCCAACAGTCAACGTATTTTTACAGATCAGTTTCCCTTTTATCTTGCCATCAACACGAACACTGTTATTAGACCGGATTGTACCTTCTACGACAGTTCCACCGCCAAAAAAATTTAAATCAGTGGAGGATGATTCAGCACCATTTTCTTTTAGAGCCAATTTATTTTCCCTTTCCTGATATTTTGCATCAATTCATTTGCACAAACATCATAGGATCTACAGGTTTTGAGCCCTGCCAAATCTCAAAATGCAAATGGGCTCCCGATGTAATTTGCCCGGTATCACCAAGCAGTGCAACAACCTGACCTTTTTTTACATATTCCAGTTCCTGACATAAATTTTGCATATTATGTTTATAGAACGAAAAAAAATCATACTTATGTTTTAATATGACCACATACCCATCCTGAAAAGTCCAGCCCGAGAAGATCACACTCCCATCTGCGGTTGCTTTTACCGGTGAGCCCATCTCCCCTGCTATATCTATACCTATGTGACCACTACTTAAGATTGAGTTGGTCTCATAACCCCTTGTAACAAAACCCTTAACCGGTAGTTCAGCGGGAATAGAGCTAAAAATTGAACGGTCATATTTTACACCGCTCATTTTATCCATCCCTGCGGTCAAAATGTTTTCCGGATCACCTTCTTCCTGCTTAATCATCGTCACATAACCGGAAAGTGAGGATCGTAATTTTTGATCCACCATCTTCAATTTATCTATATCGGCCTGTAATTCTTCAACTTTTGCTAAATTTTTTTTTAATTGAAGATTTTCTTCATTCAGGCGATTATAATCCAGTGCAACCTCGGCAACTTCCCAATATGAAGCAGCACCGGCTATAATAAGAAGAAAGGTGATTACAAAAAATACCATTAGATATCGAAGAACTGAAGTTCTCAGTTTTAAACTTCTTGTCGCCTTTTCATTATCGGGGATCAGTAAAAATGTATAAAATTTAATTTTTCGTTTTTTAAGCTTCAAAATAACTCTTAACTCTCATAAAATAATAGATTTAAATTTAGGTCTGCATAAAAATAAATGCAAACATTTCTGCTATATCTCATCAATCGATTTTCTCAAAAATTTCCAAAATCCGATTTAGATCTTCAGGAGAATAAAATTCAATTTCTATCGATCCACCTTCATTTCTCGGTCTCACAGAAACCTTTGTACCAAATACATCTCTGAGTTTATCTTCAATCTTGAGAATGTGTACTGATTTTTTCGTGGTTTTTATTGATTGCTTGGGTTTGATCTCAGAGAATTCCTTCACCAATTTTTCAAGTTTCCGAACGGAAATATCGTTTTTTACTATCTTTTTCCAAAGCTGAATCTGTTGTTCCGTCACTTCTAATGCCAATAAGGTTCGCCCATGACCGACGGATATTTCTCCTTCTTCAACACTCTTCTGAATAAGTCTGGGTAAGCGGAGCAATCTTAACATGTTGGTTATTGTAGACCGATCTTTACCTATCTTTTGTGCGATCTCATCCTGAGTCAAATTGCATTCCTTTAACAGCCGTTGATATGCATTAGCCTGTTCGATCGGATTTAGCCGCTCACGCTGAACATTTTCAACAATTGCCAGTTCCAGCATCTCTTCCTTTGTCTCAACATGCATTATGTATGCGGGGATTTTATCCAGGCCAAGTTCAATCGCCGCTCTCAGGCGTCTTTCTCCGGCAATTAATTCAAAATGAGAATTAATTCGTCTAACCGTTATCGGTTGTATCAATCCTTTTTCCCGAATTGAATCCTTCAGCTCTGCCAGCGCCTGTTTATCAAAATTTACACGTGGTTGGTAAGGATTTGGTTTAACTTCAGCCAAATTTACTTCGACTAATTGATTATCCGATGTCTCGACCGCTCCTGAACTCTCAACCTGATCAGGTATCAGAGCACTGAGGCCTTTACCTAACCGTTTAGTTCTCATTTTTTATTATTTCCTCCGCGAGACTTATATAATTTTGACTTCCGACACAGACAGCATCATACATAACAATGGGCTTCCCAAAACTGGGCGCTTCGCCCAGGCGAACATTTCTGTTAATAATTGATTCGTAAACCCTGTCTTTGAAGTACTCCCGAACCTCTTCGGCAACCTGTTGAGACAGATTTAACCGATTATCGAACATAGTAAGTAAAACACCCTCAATTGCCAGATTCTTGTTCAGATTTTTTTGTACGAGATGAATCGTATTTAGTAATTGACTTAATCCCTCCAGAGCATAGTATTCACATTGAATCGGTATCAGGACCGTGTCAGCAGCTGTTAAGGCATTTATAGTCAAAAGACCTAACGACGGCGGGCAATCAATAAATATATATTCATAGTAATCTCGTATATTTTCCAATTTTGTTTTTAGCTTATTTTCTCTGTTATCCGCGTTGATAAGTTCAACTTCTGAACCGACCAAACGAATGTGTGAGGGAATCATATCCAAAAAAGGAACATGTGTTTCTGAAATGACTTCACCGGACTTTAGGTTTTCAAGAAGTAATTCATAGATACTCGGATCGCTCTCTTTCAGATTTAACCCCAAACCGCTGGTTGCGTTGGCCTGAGGATCTATGTCGATCAACAATACTTTTTTTTCGGCAATAGCAAGACAACTGGATAAATTGATCGCTGTGGTGGTTTTTCCCACCCCGCCCTTTTGATTTGCAATGGCAATAATTCTGCCCATATTTTATAAATCCAATCCATTTTTGTAAAAATAAAAGACAACTAATTTAAATTTTGCACATCTTGAAAGCAAGCGCTTTATGAATATAAATATTTCTTTCTCTTTGCAAGAGAGGCGGCCAGAGTGAGGTCTTTTTACCCACCCCGTCTCGCTGCGCTCGACACCCCTCCCTGCAAGCTTGCAGGGAGGGGAGGTTATTATCAATCGACCTGTGAAGTTTCCCCTTTCTTCTCAAGGAGAGAGGGGGTTAGGGGAAGAGTTCTTAGATTGCGTTAAAGGTCAGGACCTCACCCCTTAATCCCCTCTCCTGGTAGGAGAGGGGAAATGGATTTTTCTGGCGAAAAATGTAAAGACGCGATTAATCGCGTCTTTACATATGATGCCCACTTATATTATACTCACAATTTTTGCTATGAAATCAATAATGAGATATATTGTTATTACTGCGAACTCGTATCATTTATGGATTCCCCCGAGTACTCGGGGGAATTACAATTTTAAAGAAGGTATATTTTATGGAATCAAAAATGTATGATTACGATTATATTATCATCGGATCCGGCTTTGGGGGTTCGGTTGCCGCTCTAAGACTTTCCGAAAAAGGCTACCGTGTCCTGGTACTTGAAAAGGGAAAATGGTTCCAGTCCTCTGATTTTCCGAAAACAAACTGGAATTTAAAAAGATGGTTGTGGGTACCGGCTCTTAGGTTTTTTGGATTTTTCAAGGTTACTTATTTTCGACATATATCTATCTTATCAGGAGTCGGTGTTGGCGGTGGCTCTCTTATGTATGCAAATACCTTACATATCCCGAAAACCGAGTATTTTGAGGCAAAGAGCTGGTCGCATCTTGCCGATTGGGAGAACGAATTGAAACCGCATTATCAAACAGCTCTGCACATGCTTGGGGCGGCAGAAAATCCGCGTCTGGAGGTCGGTGATCTGGCCTTACAAAAACTTTCGTCGGAACTCGGAAAAGAAGATCTTTTTCAGCCTACTAATGTCGCTGTTTATTTTGGGGAACCGGATAAGACCGTACCCGATCCCTATTTCAATGGAGAAGGCCCGGAGAGAACCGGGTGTAATTTCTGTGGTGGCTGCATGATCGGGTGCCAATACAATGCAAAAAATACGCTGGATAAAAACTATCTCTATCTTGCCCAAAAAAAAGGGGCGGAGATAAAATCAGAATCTGAGGTATACGATGTAAGACCCCTCAATGATCAAAATGGTGAAGATGGTTACCGCATCTATTGGAAAAAGGCAACATCTTTGTTTAAAAAAAGGGGATCCTTTACTTGCCGTGGGATCATTTTCTCCGGAGGTGTGTTGGGTTCTGTCCCGCTTTTGCTGAAACTCCGGGAATCATCCCTTCCCTTTTTATCAAACAGGATTGGCCACTTTATCCGGACAAATTCTGAAAGTCTCAGCGGAATAACTGCATATGATAAACAGACTGTATTTTCTGATGGTATTGCCATCGGATCAATTCTACGAATAGATGACTATAGTCATGTAGAACCGGTCCGTTATCCCGCAGGTTCTGGTGCCTGGCGGTTGCTGATGGCCCCGATGGCTCACGGCCGGAACATTTTTGTACGGATTGGGATATTTTTATGGGATTGGCTGTCTCAGCCGGTAAAAAACTTAAAAATTTATTTTGTTGATGATTGGGCAAAGCGAACACAAATTTTACTTTTTATGCAAACAATTAACACCACACTTCGGTTTAGCAAAGGTTTATTTGGAATGAAATCCGGCATAGCAAATGGCGAAACTTTACCTGCATTCATCCCGGAAGCAAAAGATCTTGCCGAGAAGTATGCGAAGATAGTTAATGGAAAGCCAACAACCTTGCTTACTGAAATGATTTTAGGCATTCCTCTGACAGCTCATATTCTGGGTGGAGCGGTTATGGGAGAGAGTGAAGAAGAAGGTGTGATTGATAAATATAATCGCGTATTTGGTTACAAAAACATGTACGTTTGCGATGGTTCTATGATCTCCGCTAATCCCGGTGTTAATCCTGCTCTAACCATTACGGCAATTAGCGAAAGAGCTCTGAGCAGGATACAAAATAAAGAAATGCTCCCGGATTTAAATGATTAAAGTCTTGTCTCCCAGAACAATCACATACATTTTGTTTTCTGCTTGATTTCTAAAAATTACTTCTTATATTTCTGTTAGCAGAAATCTATATTTGTGTTTATGTTACATCGTTCTTCCTCTGTTGAATATATATCTTTGTCTAAATCGATGATGATGATGATTCTGAATAATTCATTTCTCAAGACGCAGCGAATGCGGGGATAAAATCACATCCCGCATATGCGGGACGCGCTATGCTATTGTTATTGTAGCCAAAAACTTTGTTATTTCCGCCGCGGCGGATCGCTGGGGCGATTAATAAAAATTTTACAAAATGGATATACTAATTTAACGCAGAGATCGCAGAGATTTTTTTAAAATATATTTTTTGATTCGTGAAATTCGTCAAAATTCGTGATAATTCGTGGATAAGTTTTTTTTGTTTGCCCCGAGGCCTCGGGGCGTTATGAATAGATCATATTATTTTGAAAGTAAAAACAATCATCTAACCCGGAAGAAATTCTAATGGAAGGAGGTTTTTATGCCTCTAGAAAAATTAAAAAAACATTTGGATGACAATAAAATTAAATATGTCATCAAATCACATTCAATCGCTTATACGACACCAGAAATTGCCGCAATGGCCCATATCCCGGGTAAGGAATGGGCAAAGACAGTGATCATTAAAATCGACGGTAAAATGGCCATGGCCGTTTTACCTGCCTCATATCGAATCGATTTCGATGATTTTAAAAAGGCTGTCGGTGTGAAAAATATTGAACTGGTACCCGAAGAAGAGTTTGAAAATCATTTTGCAGATTGTGAAGTTGGTGCGATGCCCCCCTTTGGAAACCTCTATGATATGGAAGTATATGTGGCAGAAAGCCTGACCGAAGATGATGAAATCACCTTTAACGCTTGTTCTCATTTGGAATTAATGCAAATGGCCTATAAAGACTTCGAAAAACTGGTTAAACCGAAAGTTGTAAAGTTTTCTTACCAATATTAATGTGAGGGATCTCTAATGAATAAACCTGTTTATGGGAGGAAAGATCGGTTAATAAAAGAAAAAAGGCATGATAGCTATTTAAGCCAGACAAAACTGCCTGAGCCAACGGTCTGTAATAATTGTGGTGCTGTTTTTTCTAATGGTCGTTGGACCTGGAAAGAACCGGTCGAGCAGGCACATAAAATTATTTGCCCGGCATGCAGACGACGGGCGGATAATTATCCGGCAGGAAGTATTAAAATTAGCGGTGTATTTTATCAGGATCATAAAGAAGAGATTCTAAACCTGATTAAAAATGTGGAGAAACAAGAAAAAAATGAACGACCCCTGGAAAGAATTATGACCATCAAGGATGACAAGGCAATGACATTGGTTACCACAACCGGCATTCATATTGCCCGCCGGATCGGTGAGGCACTTTCCCGGGCTTATAAGGGTGAGTTTTCATTTAATTATGCAAATGGCGATGAACATATTCTGGTGACCTGGCATCGTTAATGAGTAAATTCAGCCTGTACTTTGCACTCTTACTTCTGGGAATCACAGCCATAATCACCCAGGTAGTTCTTATCCGTGAGTTGATTATAACATTTTCCGGAAATGAATTATCTATTGGAATAATCTTAGCTAACTTATTAATCCTGGAAGCGGCCGGGAGTTTTTTCGCTGGTCGCTGGGCGATAAAATTTAAATCTGGTTACCTCCCTTACACTATTCTCCAATGGCTACTCGCAGTATCTCTTCCGATTATCATTTATATGGCGAGAGTTATTAAGTTGAATTTGGATATTGTTCCTGGTGAAGGAATTAGCATAATTACTATTTTTTATATTTCATTTTTAATTCTGATTCCAATCGGTCTGATTAATGGTGCCCAATTCATCTTTGGATGTAAGTTGCTTTCTGCTCTGGAAAAAAAAAGCGCATCACTGATCGGACGCGTTTATGTATTTGAAGCAGTTGGAAGTGCCATCGGCGGAATATTCGCCACTTATATCTGTCTACAGTTCTTAAATACAATCCAGACAGTTTATATCCTTTCCCTTTTAAACGTCCTATCGGCACTTCTTTTATTGTATTACTTACCCGATGAAAATAAAAACTCTCCGCGTTTTACATCAATATCAGCAAAAGTTTTACACACTGGATTACTGATCATTTTAATATTATTAGCGGTGACGGGAAAAATTGATCAAGTCCATCAAGAATCTATCAGAAAACAATGGCCTGACTATCAGGTTATTTCATATAATAATTCAGTGTATGGAAATGTTACTTTTCTTGAGCGCGCCGATCAATGGCATTTATTATCAAATGGAGTTTCGATTGCAACTCTACCGACACCTGATATTGCTCAAATCGAAGATTTAACTCATTTTCCACTTTTATTTCACTCAAATCCCAAAAAAGTATTTTTGCTCGGTGGGGGTATGGCAGGAGTGATTGATGAACTGTTGAAGCATCAGATAAAATCCATCGACTATGCAGAATTGGATCCTCTTCTAATTAATACTGTTCTGGAATTTGCTCCGGATTCGACAGTATCGATATTAAAATCAAATTTAATTAATACCCATTATGTTGATGGCCGGTACTTCCTGAGAGTGACTGAAGAAAAGTATGACATCATAATACTGAATCTACCGGATCCTTCAACCCTGGTATTGAACCGGTTTTACACCATAGAATTTTTTGATATTTGTCGAACACATTTAAGAAAAAATGGGATCCTTGTGTTTCAAATTCCCGGAAGTGCATCTTACATGAATATTCCTCTGGCAAAATTGACTGCCTGTTTAATCAATTCGGCTTCTGAGGTATTCAATTTTCATCGGATAATTCCATTCGAGAAAACGTTGGTTCTTGCCTCAAATGAAAAAAACGTTTTAAATGCCGGGCCCGAATTGCTATCAAAGCGTTTTGCAGAGCGTCAACTTGATACACGACTCTTTTCTGATCTATATCTGAAATATAAATTAGATAGTACCCGTATTGGTTGGTTTAAAGAAGAGATAGAGAAAATTCCACCTGTTCGACTCAACACAGATTTTCTTCCGGCAGCTCTTTATTATGATCTTATATTTTGGAATTCTTCCCTTTCACCAGCGATCGCCTTTTTCTACGCGTGGTTTGAAAATCTATCAATGATCCATATGTTAATTTTGATCATTATCATTTTTTCGACAATCTTGTTACTACAATCCGCAGGAAAAATATTATTAAAGTCATCGCTTATTGTTTCCATATTTTCAACCGGCTTTGTAGGGATGGGATTAACCATTATTATGGTACTCTCTTTTCAGACTTTTTATGGATATGTTTATCACTGGATAGGATTGATTATTACCGCTTTTATGGTCGGCTTATCTATTGGTGGATTATGGGGTTCCCGGTATGTTAAACAATATGGCGATTCAATTCCTCTTTTTAACAAAATAGAGAGATCAATGAGCATTTATCTACTTATTCTTGTAATATGTTTGGTATCAATCCAAAGTTTTTATAAATCGGAGTTATTATATTCATTGCTTCCCTTTTTAGTTCTGTTTTTTACCCTTTTATGCGGATCTCTCGTCGGTGCGCAATTCCCGGTTGCAAACAAGATATACCTTAATGAACCGCAAAATCTAACAAAAACAGCAGGAGTAATTTATGCTTCAGATCTTATTGGAGCCTGGGCAGGTGGTATTTTAATTACACTTATACTGATACCAATTTTGGGGATAATTGAGACAGCAATCATTATATTTACCATCAAATTGGGCAGTACAATCACCTTCAGATTTTCTAGGCTATAATTATTTATTATTTACCACGGAGGAACACGGAATTTCACAGAATTAATTTCATATTATTTACATAGAAGCTAATAAATATATTTCTCAAAATTTAAAAAATATTTTAGTATTGTAATTATAATTATTTTTATTCCGTGTCTTTCAGTGTATCTCCGTGGTAATCAATTTTCTTTTTCATCATTTCCAGACAGCCAGGATAACACCCATTACGACAAAACCATAAAGATGATACCCACTGTCTATTATCAACAGTTTGAACGACCTGCCGGCAAACGAATTATTGGTAGCCATAGTCGTTACCACAAAACATATCCAGGCCCAAAAACCAGTGTGTAATCCACCTCCGACTGTAATCACATTCATATAACCTTCTACTCTGGCAATACCATAACTGATCACTATCGCAGAAATTGCAGCTGTCAAATAGGATTTCCAGGCATCCTTTTGCGCTTCCTTGAGTTTTTCTTCAGTTAGACCGACAAGACCCATCCATGATTTTCCGAATAATATAGGTGAGTACCATAGTGCGCCACCTACATAATAGACAACAGCCGCCACTAAGACTGCGAGATAATTAGTCTCTACCTGCATAGGAACCTCCCATTGTATTTAAGTATTTCTGATTTTTCTATCCTATAACACCAATTTTAATATTCTTATTTCAATAACACGGCCCATCGATCGAAAATCCAAATTAATCGGAGCCCGTTTCTGTAATGGGCATGGCATGCAGACCTGCCCCTACATTTCACAATTTGCGTCTTGCGTCTCGCATTTAGTATCCAGTATCCAGCATCCAGTATCGAGAACCGAGTAACTAGAAACGAGAAGAGAAAAGTTTGCAACAAATATTTGAGCGACTTATTTTCAATACTCAGTAATATACAATCAAAAAAGGAAAAACACATGTCGAGATTGAAAGAATTCCCGCGCACATTTTGGGTGGCCAATACAATGGAAATATTTGAGCGGATGGCCTGGTACGGCTTTTTCGCTGTTTCATCTCTGTATATAACAGGCGCGGTTGAAGACGGTGGCCTTGGTTTTACCGATGAAGATCGGGGTGTTCTCCAGGGTGTTGTGACTTTTTTTCTCTACCTGTTCCCGGTTGTAACCGGGGCATTGGCCGATCGCTACGGATTTAAAAAAATGCTTCTATCTGCATTTTTGGTTCTAACACCTGCCTATTATCTGTTAGGACAATTTAAAACCTTTCCAACCTTTTTTATGGCGTTT
>SDBT01006226.1_pt1 | contig 19864 bp, 11 predicted proteins | sample 2277101 | NCBI WGS metagenome assembly SDBT01 (sample SAMN10404973, study PRJNA504765) | marine sediment metagenome | isolation source: marine sediment core GS10_PC15, 103 cmbsf | place: Arctic Ocean: Southern Knipovich Ridge | collected 2010 | reverse complement strand
GACAAACTGAAAATCACCATGCAAATGGATTTCTGGCTCAGTGTTCTGGATCAAAGTGAAGGTAGACCCACTGCTGTAATGTATGGCCCGCTTGTCATGACTTTTACAAGTCCGGATTCGACGTTAATCAATACAAAAGATAATGATTGGTGGTCGTATGAAGGCATGCTGGATCAAAATCCCGATCAGCATTTGCTTGATGCAATTGATCTCAGAAATATCAGGAACCACGTAAGACCGACCGGTGATAAACTGGAATTTGAATTAAGCAATGGATTGATGCTAAAACCATTTATGAATTATCAAGAGGGCGAATTGTATTATATGTATCTGAACAGATAATTAAAAGTAAACCATAGTATAAACCTATCTTAACCATGCAAAAACTAAGCAACTACCCAAAACTAAAGAAACATTCGCTGTTTTTAAATGTTATTACAGCCATTGTTGTCCTCTCAACTGTATCCCTGATCTCCTGTAAGGATCAATCCTCGAAATTTCCCATACAAATCAACGTAGACATAGAACAGGTTGGCATGGGGAGGACCGTTATGATTGATGCTTTACTAAAAGAAGTTCCTTCTGAAGGGCGCATCATATTACTGCCCTTTGTCAATGGAAAGCGGTGGGGTTCCCATGAGTTTGCCGATGAAGATGGTAAGGCGAGTTTCATCATTCCCCTTCCCAATCCCGGACCGGCCCTGATCCAGGTTATCGCTGTTCCCGCTGAAACAGATACCTGGTTGGGACTGGAGAGTGATGACAGGCTTCTTAAGACTGGTACTTTTATGCCGGACTGTGAGAATAAATCCAACACCCTGCTGGTGAATGTTCGGTATCGTGATATCTCAAGGAAGAGTTCCGGAACAACCCTTTTCGGGGTGCAGTGGGAATCATGGTTCACACACGAAAGGTCATGGATCACTGCCCAGGGTGTTCCGGTCATGGGTATATATGACTCCACAGATCCCGATGTGTACCGCCAGCAAATTTTATGGTTCATGGATATGGGAATTGACTTTATCATTCCCGATTGGTCAAACCATATGTGGGGGAAAAAACATTGGACGGAGAGATCGAATTCTGCAGATGGGATCTTGCATACTACACAGATATTCCTTGAAGTGCTGGCCGACATGCGGGATGAGGGACTACCAGTACCCAAAGTAGCTTTGATGCCGGGTCTGACAAACGGACCACCCACCACCATGGAGGGACTTAACGAACAGCTGGAATGGATCTTCCAGGATTATGTGCGCAATCCCAGGTTCAAAGACCTGTGGCAGATCTATGAAGGTAAACCCCTGATCATTATCCTGGATACCGGGATACTCGCCCATAAGGAGGGCACCACGGAATCAGCATTCCGTATCCCATTTTTCAAATGGTCCCTGACCAGTGGAGATCTCTTTAACGAAGAGACAATTGATGCTTTGAGACGGCAGCAGGGACCGGTGGATGACACCCATTTCACGGTTCGCTGGATGTCTTCACAGAACCAGACCACAAGGCATCATGAACTGGGTTACTGGAGCTGGATGGATGGTTCCCTGAAACCAATGGTGACCTACAGGGACGGGGTGGCCGAATCCGTTACAGTAACCCCTTCCTTTTTTGCCGAATATGGATGGACGGCGCCTGAGGCCTACGGCAGAAGGAACGGATGGACCTACCTGGAATCATTCAAGACAGCCCTGGAGCACAGGCCCCGTGTGGTCATGCTCCACCAGTGGAACGAGTATCAGGGTCAGAAAAAGGGACATGGACATGGTCCTGATAAAGATGTCTTTTTAGACACCCATTCAATTGAATTCAGTGATGATCTAGAACCTATTTCTCCAACATTACCAGGGTACAGAGGTGATAAACCCTATGGTTTCTATTATCTGAACATGACCCGTGCGCTCATGGATATCTACCGGGGTGAAGCTGATGATGTGACACTGCTCGCTGTAAATATTGCGGACCTCACCGGCAACGAACTTAAAATCGAATGGACCACCATTGGTGTAATCCCTGAGTCCTATACTGTGATGCTGGATGGTAATACCATTCTGGAGGAAACAACCGACCTGGCTTTCAGCATCCCCAAGGAAGACCTGTCACCCGGAGCACATACTGTTTCCGTTCAGGCCAATGGAGTTGGAACCAGGTATGAGCTTTCGAAAATGCAGTATGATGGCATATCTGAGGATTTAATGCCGGTAGTTGTTGAGAAATCGTTCAGTGTTTTAAAATGAAGATAACGATGATACCATCATGAGAATCTCTGTTTTGAAACAATTCATGGCATTGACGAATGTCCTGGTAATGTTGATAATTTTCATCTGCATCGCATCCGGACAGAAGGTGGTGCCGATTACCTGGAGCGATACAACCTACCCTGACTATATTACCAAAGTCACTGATTTTGGAGAACGGGCCGACTGGTCCCATGATGGAAAAAAGATTCTTTTTGTGGAAAGGTCCTTTGGGGATGTGTATGAGTATTGTCTGGGGACCAGGAAATATAAGCCCCTTACACATCATTACTACCATGGAGGATATGTGCGGGCTATGTACCTCAGTAATGGTGATATTCTGCTTTCCGGACCCAGGGATTTTCCCGGTGAGGACTGGCAGGAAGCCCGGTTTCGACTTGCTGAATTGTGGGTGCTGGATAAGGAGCTTGATAAACCACCGACAAGATTGGGCGAATATTGCTGGGAGGGCCCTGCCGTATCACGCACCCAATTGAGGATAGCCTGGGCGCAACACCACGGTGTATTCCCTTCAAAAAGAAGATATTATGAATTGTGGGTGGGCGATCTGGATTACTCATCTGGTGAGCCCCGGATTATCAATCAAAGGGTTGTTCTCAATAACAGTTCTGGATTGGTAAAGGACATGGTTCTGGAACCACAAAATTTCAGACCCGGTAAAGAGGAAGAACTGACTGTGCAGGCATATGATAATTGTGAAGTATTCGGATTGAATTGTGAAACCGGTGAACTTGTCAATTATTCGAACTCACCCGATCACTACGATGAGCCAGAAGGCATTTTTCCTGATGGAGAATACACCCTTGTTGAATCCAGCAGGCATAACAACCAGAATTCGGGCAGGCATATCGATCTCTGGAAATTAAAACTTGAGCCTGACAATCCTTCCTGGGAAAGACTTACTTACTTTAATGAAGGGGGAATTTATAAAGCAGCCAATCCTGTAGTCAGTGATGATGGACGCTACATTGCTTTTCAGGTGGCCGGGAGCCATGAGGTGGCCGGGATTGGTCATGGTATCTTTATCCTTGACTTATTTGGCGTAGAATAAAACGTAATTTGAAATATACTTTCAAATTGCCGGGGCACTATTATTAATAATATTGGTGTTTTCATGTACCGGATCAGAAAAGAGATCTGAATTAATGAAGATAACACCATCCAATGCTGATCATCTGTGCAGGACAATTATGAACTTATGAAGACCCGCCTTATAGAATATTCCCAGATATCAGATCCCTGAACCGAACATACTCAGCATGCCATTGCGGAACTTCATGGGGACGATACGCTGAAACACCGAATGATGCCTTGATGATTTTGCGGACCTCCATCAATGAATCAACCATGCCGTCACCCACAGCCTGCATCATAATGTTCCCTATGGAGGATGCTTCTTCAGGACCAGTGTAAACCTTGCGTCCCGTCACATTGGCCGTGAATTGATTCAATAACTTATTCTTACTGCCTCCCCCGATGATATATATTGCTTCCACATCCTTTCCGGAGCCTTCCATCAATTGCTCCAGAACAAACCTGTACTTCATGGCAAGGCTTTCAAGAATGATCCTGCTTACTGTCCCCATATCTTCATAACCGGGAACCTGCTGTCCGCTCTCTTCACAATATTTAATTACCTCCGCAACCGTATCCTCGGCATTGAGAAAGCGAGGATCATCAGGATCTATGAAAGCCATGAACGGAGAGGCTTTAAAGGCGCGGTTCACAATGTCGGGATAATCGAGGACCGGGCTTTTCCTGTTCCATATCCTTTTACACTGCTGAAGTATCCATAGCCCCATCACATTTTTCAGGTAGAGTGTTTTCCCCAGTACCCCGCCCGAATTGGATATATTCATGGCCATGCTCTTTTCGTCCATGATGGGTGTATCCAGTTCAAGGCCTACAATGGACCAGGTCCCGGAGCTCAGGAATGCCCAGCCATCCTCCTCTATGGTCGGAATACACACTGCCGCGCTGGCAGTATCATGTACGGCAGGGGTTATCACCTTCGTTTTGACCAGGCCAACCAACCGGGCAATCTCAGGCTTAAGATCGCCAATAACCGTACCTGCCTGAACAACTTCCGGGGCTATCCTTCCGGGAATTCCAAATGCTTTAAAAACAGCATCATCCCATTGATGTGTATTGTTATTGTATAACTGCGAGATACTTACTGCAGTAAATTCAGCCACCTTATTCCCGGTGAAACAGTAGTGAAGAAAGTCGGCAATAAACAGCAAACGGTCTGCTATTTCCAGTGTGGGGTCCTTTGCCCTTACCGCAGCAATCAACTGGTTCAGGGTGTTGAAAGGCAGCATCTGAACACCGGTTTTATTATACAATTGTTCACTGCCTAGGAGATCTTCAATGATTTTCGGGGTACCTTCGGTACGGCTGTCACGATAATTAAAGGCATTGCCTGTCATGTTGCCATGCTTATCAATGAGGCAGTAATCGACTCCCCAGCTGTCCACACCGATCCCATTGATACCCTTACCGACAAGTTTTATACATGTTTTAAGGCCTTCCAGAAGATGATCATAGATCCCAAGCATGTTCCAGTAGAGATGCTCTCCCAGCACAATACCTTTATTGGGGAACCGGTAGACCTCCTTACAATTCAGCAATCCTCTGTCAAATGAGCCGATTACAGCCCTTCCGCTTTCCGCTCCCAGGTCAAAGGCCACGTACCTTCTTTTGTCCATTGGGTTATGATTTTAATTTATCCAGGTCAAGCGGATAGTGGCCAAACTCCTCCACAGCCTCCAGAAACACCCTGTAATTCACAGGGTTGATACCTGCATGAATTGAATTGCTGGAAGAGATGATGTGGCCTCCACCCATGGAGGCATCGAGAATGCACTGCCTGGTCTCAGCAATCACTGCTTCAGGGCTTTTATCCACAAGTGTACTCACGCAATCCACATTACCCTTGAGGCATACCCTTGATCCGTATTTCTCCTTGATGGCTCTGATATCCATTCCGGCCAGCGGATCGATGGGATCCAGGCAATCAATACCCGAATCGATAAGATCATCGATCACATCCATGATGTTCCCGTCGGTATGCTTGATCACATACAATCCCAGATCTTTGAATTTTCGTATCAGGCGGTTGAAATGGGGCTTTACCATTTCCCGGTATAACTCGGGACTGATAAGGAGGCTCTTTGAATCGGCTATATCATCTCCCACCACGATGATCTCTCCGCCGATGGACTTTACATTTTCCGCCAGGCGGGTGTTGTAATCCACACTCATCTCCATGATCCGTGAGACCAGGTCGGGTTGTGTGTAAAAACCCATCAGGAAATTCTCAAAACCCATCAGGTCCCTGGGCTGTGAGAAGACATCCCTCAGGCGAATGACCACTGCTTTTTCTCCCTTCAACTCATCCATGGCATCGCGAATATCATCGAAACGGTAGTCAGCATCGGGATCCGGGACAGTGATCTTTTTCAGATCACTCTCATCCTGAACGGGATGTCCCACTGCGTTGGGATAATCATCATAAGATACCCTGGTGATGTCCCATTCATCCTTGAAATGCCGGTCATCCACCTTTTCCTTCTTCATGTTGGTGCCTATGGCAATTGCATCAAGACCCATCCGGCGGATGAATTCAATCTCCGAATCCTGACCGGTCATGGCCCTGATAACCTTAGGGCTAATGATCCATTCAAGTGTGGGCAGCCGGTCAGGTTCCTCCCTCCGCAATGCTGCGATCATGCGTTCTCTTCCTGTCATTTAACTATCCTCCCAGTGTATTGGTGCCTGCACCTTTTCGTTTTTTTACAATCTTTTCGGCATACCCACCCCGGCGGTAGGCCAGCAGCGGGTCAGGGTCAATTCCCATCTCCAGCCGGACTTCTGCCAGCAGAGACCGGACGTCTGTTTCATATGCATCCATCAGGATCCTGTTGGCCATCATTACATCACCCTCCTGTTGAGCCACAGTCAATGACTTGCGATCAATGATCAGTGCTTTGGCAAAGGCAGTCTGGGTATTCATCACCGACTGAATGATTCCTTCGATGCTGGGTTCGATGTTGTGCGACTGATCGAGCATATAGGTGATATCATCCCTGTTGCCATGCTTCTCCTTTTCTGTGAGCTGGGCGTAGATCAGGAACAATTCCAGTGGATTGATGGATCCCACCATCAGGTCGTCATCCGCATATTTACAGTTATTCAAATGGAAGCCTCCCAGTTTCTTTTCATCCAGCAGAATGGCAATGATCTGTTCGATATTCACCCCGGGCAGGTGATGCCCCAGGTCCACCAGCACTTTCGCCCTGTCACCCAGTTTATTACAGAGAAGCAGCGACATGCCCCAATCCATAATGTCGGTGGTGTAGAAAGCAGGTTCAAAAGGTTTATATTCAATAAACAGGGTCATGTCGGGGTCCATTGCAAAATAAAGATCTTCAAGCCCCTCTTCAAGCCGGTGCTTTCTTTCAAACAGGTTGTCCTGACCAGGATAATTGGTGCCGTCGGCCAGCCAGATACCTATGGACTTTGATCCCATTTCCCTGGTGATTCGGACACAATCCCTGAAGTGGTCCAGGGTGCTGCGACGAACCTCCTCAAATGGGTTACACACGCTGCCAAAACGGAATTGCTGACCCATAAAGGTATTGGGATGTACCGTGCCGATGGACATGCCCTTGCTTTCGGCATACTGCTTCACCGGAGTGTACTTGCCATCATCTGTAACATCCCACAGCACATGGGAAGCCATTTTGGGACATATACCGACCCTGCGCTGGATCTCAGCACAGTCATCGATCTTGTCCCAGATGGTCAACGCAGCGCCCGGGTCACGGAATGTGCCGTAGCGGGTACCGGAGTTCCCCACTGCCCAGGATGGCAGTTCGATTACCTGGTTTTTCAGGTGTTCTTTTATAGCCGCAGGTGCAAGGCCCTTTTTGTCAAGCTGTTCAGTCAGCAGGTCATAGTTCTTTTGATGGCTCATGGTCATATTTTGTAGGTTTTATTTTCGAATCTATTGCAAGATCAGTTTCTTAACGGATGTTCCATAATTGGTCTCAAATTCAACAAAATAGAGCCCCCTGGTCCACTCACCTGTATTCACTGCAAACCGGGTCATGGATCGTGGAGAAACATCATGCATGATTCTTCCATGCAAATCACAGATTCTGATCCTCAGGTTTGAAACCTCACCCGAAACATTGATGGTAACAATATCTTCAGCAGGATTTGGATAGATGCTGATAAAATCAGACGGATTCATTCCAGCGTTGTCGATTCCACTGATTATTTCCGGATACAACTGGGCAGTGGGAATCACTTCCCTGGGATTGCTGGTACTTTCCCATTCAAGCTTGATAAAGGCACTTCCAAGTGCTTCGGCAAAGGATATTTTATCGAGGTTTAAATCATCACGTGCATCCAGGAGCTCGAAACGCAGCACATGAGTTCCGGATACCAGCTGAATGAACAGATCGCTTATGGTTGCCCAATTGTCAGGTCCCCCGGTTGAAGAAAACCTGATGGTGTCTGTTGCAATGCTTTCATCCACATAAAGAATGGCTTTCTGTCCACCTGACTCAGATGCATATTCAATGGTCATTCTGAACTTCCCTATGGCGTTTACCTTTACTTCATACTCCAGCCATTCGCCATGGTTGATCCAACCCACATAGTACCCGTCATCTGTCCTTTTACCAATATCCACAGACGATTCGGGTCTGTATTGACCACCCCGGTTTTCAATATCAGCATCTGCATAAGCAAAGCCAGCATCGCCATTATCAAAATCTTCAAACTGGATCTCCCCGGGAATCTGATGCTCCTTATATGCCGATTGGGGTGTATAGACAGGTTCAGTGGTGCCGAAATGATATTTAAACCGCCTGTCGGGCGCTGCATCACCGTTCATAAAAAACGTGGTTACATCGGAGAGTTCAACGGGATTATCGGCCCATTTGAAATAGAATTCAGGAGTTTCACCTCCAAATCCAATGGAATTTCTGGGAATGGAGAGTTCAAGCATATTTTCATGAACAGCATAGATCACATCCACACTTTCGGTCCACTGGTACCCGTTCCATTTTTTTAGTGTGGAGAGCTCTGCAGATTGTATCTCATGGTTAATCACATAGTCGTACCCTTCCCATCCGGTGTATGCATTCCTGTCTGCATCCAGCAGCAGCAGCATCCAGAGCGTGTCGGAATAGGTTGTCAACAGATCTTTGGTTTTGACATAGAAATAGATAGAATCATCGTCAAATGTTGCCCTCGATAAAAGAACATCATTTCGACCGGTGGTGTTGAAATACGTTGTGGCCGGATCATACCCCCTGAAATTCCTGTGCATCACATCCCCCGAAGGATCTTTGAATGCGGGCATCACATCGTCCCATTCAGTAAAATTACCATCCACACTGATTGATTTCGGGGCAGAAAACTGCTGTGGGCTTTCCATGCCCTTGAACTGCCTGATGTAGGAGAGTAGTTGATAATAAAAATTATCGGTATGCCCGCCCTTCATAGGTGCCATATCACGGTTGAATTCTTCTGTAAATGCATCCACAAAATATGAATCACCATTGGATATGGGCCTGCCACCATACGTACCGGCCCCCTGGTTCCAGATAAACCGCTGTGCGGTCCATTCGTTCCACTGGGTAACCATCACTACCTGAGGATCCACCTCCAGTGCCCTCTCCCACTGCTCTTTTGCATGTAAGCCCTGACCCGTGTATTCTGTCAGGTAATGCTCATTCACCGGAGGCAGTTCACCATCATGGTAGCTGGTTCCTGTACCGGATTGGGGATGATTGGCAATGGAAACCACAATCTGCTCAGGGAGATCCGGATCTTCACTCCAACCCCAGTCCTGCGGATAGGTGTCCAGCCATTGCCAGTGGTCCGGCTCATTTTTTGTATTTGTCCAGGCCCAGCTGTATTTGATGGTAAAGAATTCCTTCACATGTGGAAGCAATTCCGGATCATCGGATTGTCCCATGATCAAGGGCTTGCCATCCCACAAAAACCACTGGTCCTGGTAATCCCCTGTGGAATAAAACTCATTGAAGATCTTATTCATGGTAACTCCACTGTATGAATTGGTTATGAAACAGATATCGGGCGTGGGAATCCCTTCGGCTCTCATTTGAGCTGATACTTCGCAAACTTCCCTGACCACATTCAGGTAGGTATATGCATTGGTCGCATCTATGAACATAAAATCCACTTTGGCGTTGGCGAACATCTGCAGATCCCTTCGGATCACCCAGGGATCTTCGGACCGGTGATAACCATGTTCTGGTTCTCCCCACCAATGAAAAGCGTTCACCCCTCCCCATTGACGTTCTGCCTCTGGTTGTTTTAAAATTTCAGTGATGTCGTACGGAGTTTCTCCGTGGGTTCCGTGCCAGACATAATAAAAAACACCCACAAGCTTTTCTTCCCTGACCGGTCCTGTAAGTTCAAATGTAGATAACCCTCTCCCCAGGGCATCGGTGGCTATCCACTGGTCGGTATAATAGCTGTATTGAACCGTATCATGGTCAACGGTATCGTTCACAAGAAATGCCTGTTTCACCTCCCTGGCAGGACAATAGGTTGAATCACCGGCCTGGTTGGCTGTCACCACCACCACACCGGTCTCACCTGTGAGGGTCATCAGCGAATCCTGGATCACAGCAGGTCCCACTGTGACAGTAAATTTAATGGACATTCCCGAAGCAGCGGATGCCAGAAGCACAAAAGGATCATCATATATGGTCTTGTTCTCAATGGACTGGAAAGTGATGGTTTGTTTAACACAGTCAGGTCCGGTTATTATGATGTGATCAATTTCCACAGTGCCTGAATTTGCCGAAGCAAGCGGATCCAGACGTATTTGCTCAATGAAACCCTTCCAGCTTGGAACCTGACTCATATCTATGCTGTAATCACGGAAAATTGAATCCCCGGGCACCACTTGAAACGACCTTGACATTTCCTGTCTCCATCCGTAATCAGTTGTCGTGATGAAATAGACCTGACCGGTTGTATCCGGAGTATTGTTCTTCATTCTTAAAAGGATCTCCCAATTATCTTCAGCAATAGTATTCAGACCGGTTTGAGAGTGCATGAACGGATCATTCCCTTCTATGGTCAGGGTCAGGATCCCGTCGCTTACACTCCCCGAAAGGTTGTTGCTGAATGTCCAGCACTCCTCATTCTCTGTGAAGTACCATTCGGGTTTATCGGGGCAATCCTGTGCATATGCCTGGTTGATCAGGCAGGTAAGACAGCAGATAAAAACTATTTTTTTCATCGCTTTATGTTTTTCATTCCCTTCAGGTGTTCCAGCAATTCTTCGGTCATACGGGCTGCCAGATCCGAATAGTCTGCATTGCCATACAGATCGTTCCATTCCCGGGGATCCTTCGTTAGATCATAGAGCTCTCCGCCCATGATATGGGAAGAAAGGTATTCGCTTGCATCAGCCTTTCGCTTCATCTGCAGAATTAATTTATAATCACGGGTTCTCCACATGAATGCAGCCTCATCCTCACGCTCATGCAAACCACAGAAACTGGCCCTGCGCAAAATGGAACCGTTGATCAGGTCAGCCCCGGCTGCATTTTCCGGAATGTCGATACCAGCCGCATTGAGCAATGTGGGATAGACATCAACCAGTTCGGCAGGTTCATTATCCACTCTACCCTTCAGGGCCTCTGGCAGAGCAGTTCCCGACAGGATCATGGGAACGCGTACACTGGATTCGTACAGGCAGTATTTATTAAACCTGTAATAGCGCTCCCCAAGCATCTCACCATGGTCGGACACAAAGATGATCAGGGCATTCTCCAACAGACCCTTCTGCTCCAGTGATTCCAGTACCCTTCCAAACATATCATCCATCCATGTACAGTTCGCGTAGTAGCGCATGGTCATCTCCTCCCATTGCTGTTCCGAAGCATCTTTCCAGAATCCTATATATTTCTCCCGGCGGTTTATATCCTCCGCATGAGGAGAAATATCCATATCCCAGGATGGTTGCTCTGCATATCTGATGTTGCCCAATTCATATTGATCTTCAAACCCTTCAGGTACATTGTGGCCTGCATGGGGCTTCATAAAAGAGAGATACAGAAAGAGCGGTCGTTCATCCTCCCTGGAATCCAGGTAATCCAGGCATTGATCTGTAATCCAGCCATCCCGGTGAGATCCTTCCGGAATTCCACTGGTCCGGCCAATATAACCACCGGGATCTTCTTCTCCCGGACCATACCCCGCGGTCTCATTATCGTAGGCCTTTTTCTTATCCGGATCGGTGTCAATCATCATCACTGCCCCCTCTTCGCGAATCTCACTGCAATACCGCGTTTCAAATCCCCTGGTCGAACTGGCCACACCCCAGTGTGTCTTTCCAAACCCCGCAGTTTCATACCCTGCATCCTGAAACAACTGTGCAAGCGGTGTTGCCGGTAATTCTCCGTCCGGGATCCCGGGTTCATTTCTCAATATACCGATCTGATTCGGATACAATCCCAGCATCATGGAATTCCGGCTGGCAATGCACATGGGTGCCTGACAGACTGCCTGCTCAAAGCGAACTCCCTCCCTGGACAGACGGTCAAGGTTTGGAGTAATAACCACCGAATTCTCAACTCCCAGCGCATCCCATCGATGCTGGTCATCCATGAGAAATATGATATTGGGAGGTCCTGACTGCTCCTGTTTGCCCGATTGATTACAGGAATGCAACAGGGCTACTCCGGCGATCGCAATTAACAGAATGTTTTTACTCATCTGATCTCATGTTGGCTTTCAATCAAAAAAGATTTCACTTACATACTCATTGGTCTGAAGCTTTAAGTCCTCTGCTCCCTGTACCTTTTTTTCATTGATAACTATATTCTCAAAATGAATTTTCCTTATAGAATGTACCGAATTCAAACCTTCCATGGTAGTAATTGGGAAAGGGGTCCCTGTATAGGTGATGTTCCTGAAGGTGATGTTTTCAATTTTGCCACGAATGGTATCTTTGCTGTAGTCATTGGCACGGATGTTTAAATCCACCAGTCTTCCGATTTCCTCCGGAGGGTAGACGTATTCAGCAATCTGTGCACGGTCATTGATGGGCTCCTCAACCCTTATATCCTCGAAAAGCACATTGGTTACCAATGCACGGTCCCCGTTCTGAATATCCATGGCCATGTGTACGAAGTGTATGACATCGCAATTCAGAAACCGGATATTGTAGATGGAATCAGCAACTGTCTCAGCACCGATCTCAAGGGCCCGGCCCCAGTCATTCCATAGAACACAATTCCTGACTTCGATATTTCTCAGGCTTGATCCATCCTCCATTTGGTCCCGGCTCCTCATTCCTTTTAAGGCAATGTTATCATCGAATGCCCTTATAAAACAATCATCTATCAATACATCCTGGCTGTTCACAATGTCAATCCCGTCTGCGTTATACCTCCAGAGCCCAATGAGTTTAAGGTCTGAAATCCTGATGTTCCTGCAATTCCTCGCTATAACTGTCCAGATATGCGGATCACGGCAGATGATGCCTTCCACTGTAACATCCTCACAACGGTTCAGCGATACCATCTGCCTTGCATCAAATCGCCCGATTTTACTGGCATCCAGGATTCCATGCCCGGCGATCCGTATATTCCTTGCACCGGTTGCTTCGATATTTCCGAATACTATGGCGCCCGCATCAATATAAACCGTTTCATCGCTATTCAGTATGATGGTACCTGGTTCGTGGATCCCGGGTCCAAAATAATGTACTTTCGGATCCTCCGGGTCCGGTTTGCCCGGTTTGATACGGCTGGCAAAAAGATGAAATGCGTGATGCCTGTCATTCACCTCGACCACAATTTTTTTTGGTCCGGGTAGCTTGAACCGGATAGTGTTGCCCTCAATTTCCGGCTGGATCCCATATGATAAGGGGCGAATGGTGACTTGATGAACCGGCTTGACAGAAATAAGCTCAACTGAAACGGGTCCGTCACAGTCAAAATAAGCAAATGAAGCCAGTTCGGTCTGTTCCTCAGGGCGCTGATAACCCGGCCAAACCTGATTGATTGGATAGGACGAGACCCTTGCCCTGTACACAAACACCTCCCGGTTATTCACTTTGAGGGAAAAATCATCAGAAGGGTCCTCACCCTCCTGGATGGGAATGACCAGGCTGGATGATCCTGACTGACAGGCATTCAGGAAGATCAGAAGAGTAACCAGGATAAGATTGAATGCTTTCATTTTCAATTGTTATTTTTTGGTGAGTAGCTCTGATGTAGCAAGGGCAATGACCCTTCTTTCATCGCAACCCAGAAATAAATCAATCTGCCAGTTCCAGAACTGCCTCGAACATGGCTAAGATATTCTCTATCGGAGTGTCATCCTGGATGTTATGTGCAGGGGCCAGGATATACCCACTCTTTTTTCCAAAGATTTCAACAACCCTTTTTACCTCCGATTTTATTCTTTCAGGAGGACCCTGGGGAAGCAGGTTCCGGCCTATCTCCAGGTTAATCTCCATGATCCGGTCAAACAGTGGCTCCACGTAAGGGGCTTCTAACATCATGTCTATCATCAGTTTCTCCAGTCCCACCAGGTACCATGCAGTTTCCCAGAAGGAGGTTTCGATATCTCCGACAACGGCATACTTGTCTCCGTACTTGGCCACAGTTTTCCTGGCTTCATCATACCTTCCCGTTGCATTGGGATCCGGAAACGGATAGTTCTCAATATCAGCAACTGTTGCTGCATGCTCCAATGGAAACTCTGCAAATTCACTATAAAGGCCAATATCTTTAAAGACCATGCCCCAATCATTGACAATCAAACCATCTTCACGTTTCCGGGTGGGCTGATCGTTGGGGGCACAGGCAGATATCCCAACACAATCATTCCCCATTGCAGTCAGCAGACCCATATGGGATATGCGGGTGGACAACAGGGAATCCAATGGTTCTTCATAGGGAAGACCCAGGTGATCTGAGAGCTTCTTAGCAGTCTGGGGAGTAACAGTGGTAAAAACAGGAGGCCGGTCAGCTTCCTGTCCGGTAATGACCTTTATTACCCTTTCTTTTGGTGTCATTGCAATATGTTTTCTGATTATCTGGTTCTGGTTATCTGGTTCTGGTTATCTGTTTCTGATTATCTGTTTTGGGCTCATTGATGATACTGCCTGGCAAACCCTATCAGGGCTTCCAGGTTAATGGCGCTTTCCCATGGTCTGCAACGCGTTCCACTGGGTATTTCCCCCAGGTAATACTCGCTCCAGGCCCCCGTTTCATCAACGATCTCAAGTGTTTTAAGGTAGACATCCTCCGATCCTCCGGTCCCGGTCTTCAACATGGAGAACAACACCAATCCGTAATCATATCCCACCGATCGCTGGTTATCCGCAGCGGCTTCTGTAGCAGCTTCTGTGGAGGTTCGGGAAGTTAACACCCCCATTTTTTGAAAAGAGTGGTAAATCTCTTCTACAACAGGTTTTAGCTCCTCATTACTTACCAGGTTCGATTGAAAATAGAGAGGTGTGAGGCTTACAGTCAGAAGCTTGTAGATGGTTGGTTCCGCAACAGGAAGAGCGCCGAGTTCAAGGCAATTGGCGCACTGGTAACGACCGTTTTCATCACGCTCGGTCCAATCTATCCCTCCGAATCCCTGATCCCGATAGACCAGACAGTCAGGACCTCCCCGCTCACATACTCCATGCCTGAATCGGGGTAATTCAGCCATTTTCGCTCTTTCCGGATTGTTGGTGATCAACTCTCCGTCAATCCAAAAGTTCTTCCTGAAGTCTGCCCTGACTTCCTCCAACAACTTCCTTTCAGCACCGATTTTTTGAGATTCCCAAAGCACTTCCTCATCAATCCATTGAAGTAATTTCTCCCCACCATCGATAAATAACATGGTGGCCTCCGAGGATCCATCATTGAGGGCTGACCTGGGAAGTATACCCCCTGCCACATAGGTCTCATCACCATTGAACGGGAGCATATTTCCTGCCAGGTGTTTCTTCTGAACCTCCCAGCACCACTCAAGCATAGGGAAAATCGAATGCATAAAATCCTGATCACCGGTTTTCTCCATCAAATCAAAGGCCTGCATGATCAGGTAACCCGGACTCTCCACATCATCATTTTCATGGATATGAAAGATTCCATCCACACCAATGCCCTGGGCACAGTGAAGTTCTCCGGTTTTCCTCCAGATATCCTGGTAAAACCGGAGGATATTTTTGGCTTCTTCGAAATACCCGAGGGCAAGGTATCCACGTGAGACTCCGTACTGATCGCGAACATAGCCAAGTGGATAAGGATAACCGGCCATGACTGCCCCCTCATCGGCCTGCTGGGTGCGGATCATGACAGAGACATCATCAATGGTTTGTAAGAGCTTCTTCCGTTGAGGAAGTTCTTCCGGCAGGATGGCTTTAAAATCGAAACGCCTTCCTGTAAAATCCTGCCACCATTTTCCGGTCCTCTCCAGAAGGCCTGCATAGCCTGCCTGAAGTGCCTCATCAGAATACTCAATCAGATCTGCATATTCCGGTCCGCCAATAAAATAGATATCCGATTCTCCAGGCTGAACCGTCAGAAAGTATACATCCTCACTTTCCGAGGATTTTTCAAGGGTGACGTTTCCTTTCCATAATATCTGGTGATAGAGCGGACGGGGATACACATAATACTGATAGATCCGCTGACCCGGGTCCATTCTAAGCAACAGGCTTCCGCTTCCCTGTTTATCCGGCTCCTTCTCCTGCATCATCAGTCCGGGGAGTAGTTCCAGGCGAAAGCGAATCTCCTTCTCTATTTCCAGGTGCCTGATCATACAGGGAAGATAGGCATCCACAAAATCTTTCATATACCCTGCCCTTTCACCCGCCACTTCCAGGGAATGCGTCCATATCGCAGTCCCCTTTTCCCGGTCAGAGGAGACTGAAACAGACCGCTGATCCTCTATTAACAATTTGTAAAGGGATGGTGTGGAATAGGGACCGGGATAGATGGTTGTTATTTCCGGACCAGTTTCATAAACAAGCATCCGGCCGTTACCCAGGGAATGAACGGTCCCATTGTCCGGACCCATATTGTTCCAGGTCCTGTTGGCAGCCATTCCGTATGGGTGGACCAGAAAACTTAATACGAACGCGATGGTGATCATTGCTAATAATTTCTTCATGGTTTCCTTCCAATATCCTTATTCTTCAAAGTTGATTCTCAAATCACTCACTGAAACCGTACCATCCTCATTCCAGATGAGTTCCCTGATCTCAAAAAAATGGAGTCCATTTGCCATATGAGAAATGAAGGTGATGTACCATTTTCCATTTTCCTGGATAATTTCAGACGCGGAAACACCCTCAATGATACTCTGGGGATCATCCGGATTCTCCTTCCAGCCATCCAGAGGATCGTTGCTTTTCACATACACAATCCCATGTTTGTAGTTGGTATAGAAAAGGTAGTATTTCCCGTTCTTCTTTACAACGAACGGAGACTCGGGGGGCGTTTCAAGTGTATGCAACAGCCTTCTGAATCCCTCGTCCTTCCACATAATCAAATCCTTCGAACTTGCGATTCCAAGGCAATATTCAAATTTTTCAGTTTCAGGGACCAACCTGGCAGCGGTGTAGTAGCAATAAAACATGTCGCCGTCCTTAAACACCATGGGATCGCGGCAATCCGACCATTTATTAAGATTCCATTCTCCCCAGGGCAGGCTGTTGAAAAGTGGATTTCCCTCATATCGTTCCCAGTGGTAAAGATCTTCTGAGGTAGCCAGGCAAATGGCCTGGGTTACTGAGTCGTTTACACCGGTATAAAAGATCCAGTATTTATCGTCATGCTCAATGATATGCGGAGCCCAAACCTGGTAGGTATCGAAACCCTCTTCCAGGGTTTGCAGCACCGGCTTTTCGGTGTGCCAGTTCACCAGGTCATGACTCACCGCATGGCCGAAATTTGACAAAGGATACTCTGGCCAATTGGTCCCGGCAATGCCGCGGATGTATATAAGATGCCAGAGATCATCTTTTTTTACAATGGCATGATCCACAACATAACCGCCAGGCTCGGCAAATTTACCTTCCAAAGGATCTTTGCCGGTAGCCAGCACTTCCATGAAACCTTCGGCCATGGTTACCATTCCGGCGGGATCATCAAAGCCTCCCCAGCTCCAGGTAAACCTGCCGGGGGGAAGTTCACCCAGGATCTTCTGTTCAGCACGATCTAATAATTCGCTGATAATCCCTGCTGTTTTCTTCTGGTTGGCCAGGGTCACCCCCTCCATCTGCATCCGTCCGGCCTGTATAACCTCATTCCGCAGAGAGGCAATTGTCTTCAGCAATTCAATATCCTCCACAGTAATGGTGTCGGAGTTACTCCTGCATGCTGTTACCAGGAGCAAGCTGATACCGAGCAAATAAACTATTCTTCTCATTGCAAATAATTTAAATAGTTCCAGATCATATGAAGGATAAATTTATAAAACCCAGGGGTATGAATCAATGAAGGGATTGGCACATGTGTTGCACTTTTTGGCCCATCCCCAATGCAAGAAGATCAAAAAACACAAAAAAAATCCCATATCATGCATTGATCCGCTGTAAAAAAAACCTGATATTTCATCGATCATTAAATTAACTAAATCATGTTGAATAAAAAAGTCAGGATTCAAAACATATTGTTGCCTTTACTGCTCCTTGTTCTGCTTTACAGCTGTTCCTCCGGCCCTTCACAAACCAGAATTGAATACAAAAGGCTGGCTGACTCCTTTATGCATCCTCCCAATTCAGCCCGGCCTGGTGTGTATTGGTATTTTATGGATGGCAACCTCTCCAGGGAGGAGATGACGTCCGACCTGGAATCCATGAAAGAAGTGGGGATTGGTCATGTACTTTTCCTTGAAGTAAACGTGGGCGTACCACAGGGTCCGGTAAAATTCCTGAGCGAAGAGTGGCAGGAAAGCTTTACACATGCCGTGAAAGAGTGCGAACGACTTGGAATAGTACTTACTATGGGTTCCGGTCCGGGTTGGACAGGAAGCGGTGGTCCCTGGGTAAAAATGGAAGAATCCATGCAGCACCTGGTGGCCAGTAAACTTGAGGTGGCCGGACCAGTCAAATTAGACCAAAAATTAGAAGTCCCCCGGGGCCGCAATCCATTTTTCGGGTTGGGACAATTTACACCCGAATTAAAAGAACGCTGGCAAAACTATTACCAGGATGTTGCCGTTCTGGCTTTCCCAACAGGTGACAACAAAAATAAAATTGCTGACTCCGACGAAAAGGCCCTCTATTACCGTCCTCCTTTCAGTTCGCAAAAAGGGGTAAAACAATACATGCCTGAACCCGCTGTTTCTGCTGAGAATTTCGGTGGGAATACCGTGGGTATACTCCCGGTAGATGTGATCGATATTACAGAATATATGCAAACAGACGGAACAATAAACTGGGAAGTTCCCGAAGGCAGGTGGACAATCATGCGCTTCGGAAGGCGAAATAACGGCGCCATCACCCGGCCGGCACCAATGCCAGGACTGGGTTTTGAATGTGACAAGATGAGTGCCGATGCCATGAAAAACCACCTGGAAGCTTTTATGATCCCGCTCATTGAAAAGATAAAACCCGACTCCTCCAAAGCGGGTGGCTGGAAGATGATACATATGGACAGCTGGGAAATGGGAGCACAAAACTGGACGGACGATTTCAGGCAAAAATTCCAGGAAATGCGCGGCTACGACCCGCTCCCCTATTTGCCTGTATATACCGGGATGATTGTGGGCAATGTGGAAGAGAGCGAACGGTTCTTATGGGATCTGCGAATGGTTTCGCAGGAATTAATCCTGAAAAACCACGTGGAGTATTTTAAAAGCTTTGGAAGAAAGTATGGCATGGGCCTGTCTATTGAGCCCTACGATATGAATCCCAATACCGATCTGGACCTGGGCTCCTATGCCGATGTCCCCATGTGCGAATTCTGGAACAAGGGATATGGATTCAGTACAGGCTTCAGCACTTTTGAGGGAACCTCCATTGCAAATTTATTCGGACGACCGGTGGTTGCTGCTGAAGCTTTTACATCCTACCTCGTAGCATGGAAAAGTTACCCCGGCTCCATAAAAAACCAGACCGACTGGGCGTTTTGTTCCGGCATCAACAGGCTGGTATTTCACACCTTTGCGCACAAAGCTATTGGGGAGCAATATCGCCCGGGGATGACCATGGGCCCATACGGGGTGCATTGGGACAGGGGGCAAACCTGGTGGGAAATGTCCGGAGCCTATCACACATACCTTGCTCGCAGCCAGGCCCTGTTGCAACATGGGAAAGGAGTTGCCGATGTATTGTACCTGATCCCTGAAGGTGCTCCGCATGTGTTTCTCCCCCCTGTTTCGGCAGTGGACGGGAACCAATATCTGGATGGCAATACTGAATATGTGTTTGATGCTGAAACCGATCAAATTAAAGCTGCTGAATCAGGGGATGTCAAAGAATTTATGCCCGACAGGAAAGGATACAACTTTGACGGTTGCAGCCCCCGTATTCTAATGAATCGGGCAAAAGTCAAAGAGGGTAAAATTGTTTATGATGGTAGTTCAAG
>SDBT01006225.1_pt1 | contig 19865 bp, 19 predicted proteins | sample 2277101 | NCBI WGS metagenome assembly SDBT01 (sample SAMN10404973, study PRJNA504765) | marine sediment metagenome | isolation source: marine sediment core GS10_PC15, 103 cmbsf | place: Arctic Ocean: Southern Knipovich Ridge | collected 2010 | reverse complement strand
GCCGCGTTGAGATTGGGCATGCGGTAGTTGTACCCGGTCATGTCATGAACATATTCGTAGGGATGCGGCACTTTGGCAGTTGTCGAGATGTGTTTGGCCTTTTTTGCAAGAGCTTCATCATTACTCACAATGGCTCCACCACCACCACAGGTAACGGTCTTATTGCCGTTGAAGCTGTAAATACCAAACAGTCCGAAAATGCCTGTGTGTCTGCTTTTGTAGAGGCTTCCAAGTGATTCGGCGGCGTCTTCAATAAGGGAGATATTATAACTCTCGCAAATATCTGCAATGGCATCAATCCGACAGGGATGACCAAAGGTATGCATGGGCAAACATGCCGTGATCCGCTTGCCGGTGACGCTGTTATAGCAGCCCCGATTTTTTATCTGTGTATTGGATTTTAAAAACTCTTTTAAAGCTGTCGGATCAAGCCCCAATGTTTTCCTGCTTACATCAAGGAATATGGGGTTTGCTCCACAATATGAGATGGCATTTGCCGTCGCCACAAAGCTTAGCGGCTGGGTAATTACCTCATCGCCCGGCTGAACCCCCGCAAGCTTCAGGGTAACATGCAGCGCGCATGTTCCGTTGACCGTGGCTATGGCATATTTTGCGCCCATTATTTCGCTGATCATTTCCTCAAAACGATCAACATATCTGCCAACAGAAGAAACAAAGGTGGAGTCGATGCAGTCAAGAAGATATCGCTTTTCATTTCCAGAAAAACGCGGTTCATGCAATGGAATAAAATCCGTGTCCGGAAAGATTCCCCTTATAAATGTGATGATTTTTTCCGTTTCTTTCATAACAATCATCAATGGGGTATATTGTAAAATCTTTGATCTTCAGTATTATTAATTATGCCTTGCTTAACAACATCCATAATTTCAACTATTCCATCAGGGACGGTTTCTGAGATAGCAAAGTCCAATTCTTTCTTAATTTTTTCAAATGAAACACGGTAATCCCGTGGATCTTCATCTTTTTTGACGTACTTAATCTTTGCGTCGGGTATATGTTTTTTAATTTCATCAACTATCATCTTTTTCGTGTAATTTTCATTTGTATCACCAACATTAAATGTATTATATGCAACTTTATCATGAGATGCATCCAAGACCGCCAGTATAGCACGCGCAATATCATTCACATGGCAATATGGTCTCCAGAACTGCTCGCCAAATACTATCAGTTCTTTTCCCAAGGCAAGTTCTTTAGTAAATTCGTTAACAGTCAGATCAAAACGCATTCGGTTTGACAGGCCATAAACGGTGGAAAACCTTAATGATGTGGGCGAAAAGTAATCCACTTTGGAAACTTCGTTCAAAAGATAATCTTCAACCTTGACCTTCATCTCCGCATAAAGGGATATCGGCGATATGTCAGAGTTCTCATCCACGTATCCATTTGAATCAGACATTCTCCCGTAATTACTACACGTTGAAGCAAATATGAATCGTGGAATTTTCAATTCGACACATTTATCCATGAGGAAAACAGGGACGTCCAAATTTATCTTTTTCGCCAATTCAGGCTGATTTTCACACGCCGGATCTCCAACAATAGCTGCAAGATTTACAATCGCAAAATATTGATGTTGGCCTAGGATTTTTTTAAATTCATCGTAGTTAGTAATATCGCATTTATAAAATGTAAATCTAAGATTATTCAAAACATCAATCAATGATTCGCCTCCATGCATTAAATTGTCCACACATACAACTTCATAATTATTATTCAAGAGTTCTCTGATTAAAACTGATCCGATATAACCGGCTCCACCTGTTACAAGAACTGTTTTCATTATATTCCTCCTATTGCTTCTCCTCTTTCTATGGCGGAATGGGGGGGCATTGTTACCTTAAGACCTTTGAATTTTCCATACAATAAGAAAAATGCTCTTGTAATGATAATTCTCGACAAAAATTGTCACTTAATTTTTCACTGACTCTCTATTTCAATTAACTCTTTTGCCTTTATTTGGTTTGTCTGGTGGATCTGGTGGATCTGGTGGATTTGGTTGTTCTCGTTGATCTGGTTTATTTGGCCTCGCTTGAATCTCTTCGGGTGCTCCTTCGGAACAATTCAACTGGGTAAATCTGTTTGGTTTATCTCGTCTATTTTTGAATGATTTTATCCCAGAATTAACAAATGGGCGTGTTTTTCATCTGGCTTTCTAAAGGGATCACTTAATGACATTTCTTGGCAGGTTATGCAAAGCTCTCATAATTTAGGCTCGAAGCATAGAAGCTGAAAGCTCAAAGCGTATAAGCATGAAGCTCAAAGCGAATGGGGGACGTTGGCAACTTTGTAAACTTACGGGGGATCGGCACTGGTTCATTATGATCTTTTTGCAATTAACAGGGTTCTTCCAACTGTTCCTAAAATACGTTTGTCCTGCATTCTCTGCACCTGGTTCCCGCTCAGACGTTCAGAGGACACCCCGGTTGAACACCCTGGAAGGGAACCCGGTTCAACTGGGCAGGGGGGGCACTCTATTCTATGAGGTAATTCAATAAGTCCAACGGCCTAAAATAACGTCGGTTTTCAACCCATCCTTTTTCATTTCAACCCAAGAATCCGGACCCATTTCCGATAAAAAATATTCCACGGCCCAAATTTTTTCATTTCCATGCATCCCAGTGAAATTTCCCAAAGGGAGCCCTATTTCACGGGACAGGTTTTTCGCTGGCGTCGCGAAATTTGTTCTGATATACAATGGGAATGTTGCCCATCACCATTAGAAAGAGGATCGTCACTGAGGCCGATATTGAGCTGATCCAAATCACCATCCAAGAACATTGGGGTAAAGGCCGTACTCAAATCTCCGAAATCCTTTGCAAAAAATGGAATTGGGTGCAGCCAAACGGCCGTCTCAAGGATATGGCATGTAGAGAATTCTTGTTGACCCTTAGGCGCAAGGGCCTCATTACCCTTCCTCCCAGAAAAACCAGCGCACACAATGATAAACGAAATAAATCCATACCTGTCGTTAAAATCGAACAGATCCCGCTACACGGAAAACCCTCTGACTTTCCACCTGTCAAGTTCAAGTTGATCCGAAATACCCCCCTTGAACCCCTCTACAACAGCATCATCCAACAATACCATTACCTCGGATATCGGCAAATCATCGGGAATCACCTTAAATACATCGCCTTCATAGAAGACAGACCCGTGGCATGTTTAGGATGGGGATCTGCCGCCTGGTCCGTCAAATCCCGGGATTCTTTGATCGGATGGGACAAAGCTACTAAGGAAAATAACCTCCATTTCGTGGCTAATAATACCAGATTTCTCATTCTACCCTGGATCTCCGTTAAGTTCCTCGCAAGCAAAATCCTGGCCCTTAATGCCAAGAGAATCTCCCATGACTGGCTGAGAGTTTATAATCATCCTCTATACTTACTCGAAACCTTCGTGGAACAGAATCGATTCAAAGTTTACCCCGTTAAATTTCCCAAAGGGAATGATTGAAAAAGTTTCCTCTGTCAGTACTACCTCAGATGTTACAAATATCGTCTTTTTTCCCAAATGTTGACCCTATTTAACCGGGCGGGCCTGTTACAATGCTGCCAACTGGATCCGTGTCGGTCAGACTAAAGGAACCTCTAAACGGGGACACAATCATTTGTTCCATGGCAAGATTAAGGATGTTTATCTGTATCCTTTAAGGAAAGACTTTAAGGTAAAACTGGATGAATAATCCGGGCGGTCCGCACCACCGGACTACCCGGATCTTGAGGTAAATGAGCCTAAGGCTCATAAATGGTGAACCCCTTCAAAAAATTCACCGTAAATAATATTAGCAGAAAGCTCAACAAAATCAATCTTAAAGTCTCTCTTTCCCATCAGAGGTCTTTCCCTAATCTGAATCTCCTATCAAACTATATTTTTAAAAAGCGCTTTGTAAAGATCTTCCCCAATGGAGATATACAAGGCGGATACTGTCGCATGATAACATCTCTCATTGACTTTTCTTTCATCCGATCTTTGGTGGCTCACATCTATTCGGATAAAGGACCGCCATGCTATGATCCTCCCAGTTTGTTTTTGCTCGACCTATTTCGACACATTGACGGGTTCAAGGAAATGAGCAAATTTCTTGAGTTGCTCCGCGATAAAGATCGAGGACGTTGTTATAGAACATATGCCGGCATTTCTATGGGCAATATCCCTTGTGAAGGCACTTTCTCTTACTTTAGAGATCGATTGGGTGAATCCCTTTATAATGAAATTTTTCATGTGCTTGTTGATATTTTTCGCCAACTTGAAATTATCTCCTTTAAAATTCTGGCTCATGACGGCACCCTTTTTCCTTCATGGGCCCGGTATAAAGGATGTACTTATTTCTGTAATCAATGTGACTCCATCACGGTTGAAGATGTCATTGGAAAAGTCAGAAATCGTATCCTTTATCGCCTCAATAACCTCTCAAACAATAACCTTGGGTCCGAAGTTCGTGTCTATACAGAATGTCCCAGTAATCGCTTCCCGGAAGATGTTAAGAAACCCAAAATTGAGCTCTTTGCTTTTAGACTTGCGTTTACGGATGGAAAGCTTACCGAAAAACAAAGGAATACCGCTATACTATTCGATGTGGAAGAACAACTCGAACGGCAACAATTATGCATCAATACCATCCGATCTAACGTGACCCAATTTGATAATAACTCCGGATCAATGACTGTCTGTTGCCCCAAACTACCCAAAGATACCGACGCCCGAATCGGCGTGCGACGCAACCCACAAAATCCCAGTAAAAAACAAAAAATCTTCGGGTACAATCTCGTGCTCTCAACCTCTGTTGAAATGCATCTTAAAATAGAGCTGCCTGTTGCTGTAACAAATATCGCGGGAAATGCTGATGAAGGCAGCCAGATTATCAACAATGATGAACAGATTTATAACCATCATCAATGCCAGGTGAAAGTCGATATTGCCGACGCTAAATACGATATCATTGCCAACTACAATTACATCCGCGGAAAAGGATCAATCCCGATTATCGATTACAATCCCAGAAACGAAAAATTATCCAGGCAAGCACTTATTGATCGCGGGTATGATCAAAATGGCTGGCCCTTTGCCCCTTGTGGGATAATCTCAAGACCCAACGGTTTTGACCAAAAAAATCAACGATTGACTTTCTGCTGTTTTAAACAGTGCCTTAAATTAAGGCCTAAGGCATTGCAATCACTGCAAAGCAGGTATCATATTGCCATATGTCCCTATATCCGGAATCAAACCGGGTTTACAAAACATATGTATGTCAAAGAGCATCCCCGTCTGGTAAATGAAATACCAAGAGGGTCTAAACGTTATCAAAACATCAAAAAAATTAGATCTGCTTCAGAACGCTCCAATAGTACCCTGAAGGAAGATCTCAAAATCCTTGATAAACCCAGAGTCCTTAACCAAGGTAGATCCAACATCCTGGCACAATTGGCTGCTATTCTTCTGCTACTCAAACGTGCCTTTTCTTTTATTGTCAGAATTACCAATCTGTTCAGAAAACTTCATAAAACCAGGGATCATGATCTCATAAAAAAATTAAAACAACCCTACGTTCCAATATCAATCCAAAACATTATCCAACTTGAATGAAGTTCTCATCGGCCTCAGTCTTTACACTAAATTGTCGTCTATAAATTAATACCATGGTGAACTATTGCTTCGGGATAGAGACATGTTCTGATTTTACCCTTTTGTCTTTGCTAAGTTCCTCCGATATACTCTAATTTTCGCTCGGTCCAGAGTTTACAGAAATTATCCATGCTTTGACGCCAGTACGCGCTAAAATTGACCCGACTTATTGAATCTCCTCATAAATTGTAAAAGTTAGGATCTTTCCATACAGTTAAGTGCTAACTTTGGTATAAAAGCGTACCCCCCTATTGAATTATTAAGATACTGAAGCTACTTTATATAATTTTAAAAACATCAAATAGTAAAGGAGCTTCAGTGTCATGAAACAAGAAGAAGCAAAAACAATTTCAGGAGGCATACCACCTCTACCAAGAAGGCAAAAGCAAAACTCAAATATCAAAGATCCTGAATATTAGAAAACCAACCATCATTAAATGGTTAAGTCAGGATACTTATAAAGAAAACCGTGGCTGGAAAAAAGGCCATGCCCGGGCATATACTGATTTACAAATTGCTGATCGCATTTGTGCTATTAAGCGTCAGCGTATTGATAGCAAGAAGTACTTTGTTGGCAGCAACTACGTTCAGATGGACTATGCTAAACAGTACCCTCGTGAAAAGCTGCCATCTATTTGGTTTATAGATAAAACAATACGTCAGGCTGGGCTGCAGACAAAGAAACCTAAAAAACACAAAAACGGAGGATCAGAGTATCTACTGTATCCGGTTCAGTCAATCAGAAATTTAGGTTATCTTCAGCAGTCAGCCGATTTTATTGGTAAAAAATATATTGCTGGGCAGCGAGAGCCGATCAACATTTTTTCGACCAGCTATTATGCACCTTTTAAACTGTATCAAATCAAGCCTGTAGCTGCCGAAAGGGCAGTCTATGCTATAGAAAATTTAATAAAGCTGTGGCGGAAATATCCTCTGCCAAATGTTCTTCGGATCGATAATGGCTTGCAGTTCAGGGGAACTGCCCGTGGCAAAAGAAGCCTTGGCACATTTCTCAAATTTCTTTTAAACCTCGGTGTTAAGCCGTTGTTTGGTTCTCCTTCAAGGCCATGGACAAATCCACATATAGAAGGGCATAATCGTGTATTTAATGAAAAAGTCTGGGGACAGAACTTCTTTACCCACAGAGATCAGGTTGTCACAGAGTGTGCCCGTTTCAACAGTGAAAGCCTTGAGTATTTTTATTTTAAGTATGCCCGCTTAGTATTCAATGGCAACTTTTCTTATATAGAACATGATCAAAAAATTGAAACTGATAAACTGCTTTCAATAAAAGGGAAAAAGATATATTTCATTCGTTTTGTTGAGTCTGTGGAGAAAGGTGCTAAAGCATTTATTAATATTCTTAATGAAACTATTCTGCTTTCTGAGCAGTATAATCACCAGTTCGTATTTGCAGAATGGAATATTGAGAAAGAAAAATTGTTAATCTATTCAGAGTATAAAAAGGCTGCTACTTTGATTATGGAGCGTAAATTTAACCTGAATATTTGAAGCAAGGGGGTACGCTTTTATACCAAAGTCAGCCGTTAAGGGATAAAAGTAGTGGCAGTCAGTCCAAACCATCTAAATACACGCATATCGACCTATCTTTGCGTAACTATATTATAAATTGGCATAAAATCTTTGTAGTAAGGTGAGCCTGGCTTGAGCAGATTACTTAAACAATATTTATTACGCAATGGTTTTAAGGTATCCCAGATTGTGCGTGCGCCGGGGATTTGCTTAGCAATACTACGCCATTGGGAGTTGGTGGGGTTATATTTTAGGATGAAATGCGCCAGGTAACCTGCAAAGGCCTTCTCAACCACCAGTTTTGCCTCTTCCAGAGTTATTCCATCCTTACACGCAATTGCTTCTGCCAGACAGTCACGAAAAGTGCAGTAACTGGGATACCACGCTTCGTTTGTAATCCATTCAAACCAATTGGGAAGAACAATCCTCTTTCCATGATCCTGCCGAATCAAATACAATCCATCAAGTTGCTTAATCTTACCTAAAATAACAGAAAGGCAACATGGGAGTAATTCATCAAACATGATCAGCATATTTTGCTCATCATTGACCATGGCTTGCCAAGCTTTAGTTCGGTGCACCGAAAACACGCTCACTGAATAGTTGGCAAGATATGAATTTAGCCTTTCTACAGCAGTTGCCTCTAAAGCTATTGGCTGCCGATAATAACCAGCATATTCCACAGATTGAGCACTGCGCGAAGAAGAGCTTACTAAAACACGAACGCCATGTGCTGCCACAAACTCCGGATGCACATTTAAAAAATCCACGCACTTTGCTATTCCTGATGGAACAAGAAAATCATCGTCTGGAATATCCGCTGCATATGCTGTATTTATTTCTTCAGCCAAGATTAGCGAAGCCTCACCTACACTGCAACCCGGCAGGTAGCGATAGTTAATCTCAAGTGAGGTGGCAAATTGAGAAAGGGAATCCCTGATTCGCTTAGCGATTGCCGCATCACTGCTGTCACCAATAGAAATCTTGCCACGGAAGTTCATGGACTGATAATACAATAGCGCTCTTAGTATAAACTCTGGGCGATTACATGTAGGAATACAAAGCGTTATATCCATTTTACACTACCTCTTGAGAGTGAATTTAACCATCGGATGCTATACCTTGGAGAAAAAACTGCACGATTTTGTATAGGAATTAGGTGTCCCAATATCGATAAAGTCGCCATAGCATAAATATCCATAGAGTTTGTCACCTACCAGCATTGGTATAAACTCTTTTTCCAAAGAGAAAAAACAATGTTCAGGAATTCTTTCAAGCAGTTTACTATTAAAAACATACATTCCTGCATTAATCCATCCTGAATGATGATTACTGCATTTTTCACCAAAGAAAGTCACAAGACAATCTTCTCTTACATCCACCTTTCCGTAACGACTCGTATCCTCTACGTTGGTTAACAGAATAGAAGCATCATATCCACCTTTCAAATACCACTCAATGAGGCTGTATATATCAGCATCAATATACGAATCACCATTCATGACCAAAATAGTTTCCCTTTCAACCATTGGAAGAGCATAAGGCAACGCTCCACCAGTGCCCAAAGGCTTTGGCTCATGGGAATAGCGGATATTCAACCCCTTGTAATTTGAACCAAAGGCTTCCCGTACCATTTCTCCTTTATATCCTATACACAGGATGACGCTACGAAAACCTGCATTTATAAGCTGATCCAAAAGATAGGAAAGAAACGGTCGGCCATTTACTGGCGCAAGGACTTTTGGTTTATCGGATATTACTGAACGGAGACGAGTACCGCGGCCCCCACAAAGGATTAGGGCATCAACATCTTTCATGACGCACCTAAAAGAAATCCTGTGTAGAATACATGATTACCTGACTGCCGAGGTTTTCAAAACGGAAAGGAACATAAAGAAGGTCACTAAGTTTTTCTTTTACACGCGCCTGACACTCAGGAGGAACATAGAAGAGGACAAACCCTCCACCCCCGGCGCCAAGCAGCTTGCCACCTAAAGCACCTGCATTAAGCGCTGTTTCATATATCTGGTCTATTTTACCATTAGTAATCAGATTAGTAAGACTTCGTTTAATCTTCCACGACTCATGTAGAAGCCTGCCGAAATCATCTATGTCATCAGAATCAGCGTTAAGAATATTAACAGCTTCATCCACTGTCTCCCTCAAAAGGCCCAATTCTCTTTTCTTCAAATGCGACGCCTTTATCTGCACTCCCGCAATTTCCGACGCATTTCTGACCATTCCTGTGTAGAAAAGCATAAGGCTATCTTGCAGCATGTCCAATTTTTCCCGGTTGATAGTTATTGGAGTCACATAAAAATCTCTATCCCCACCAAACTCAATCTTATTCATTCCCCCAAAAGCGACAGCCACCTGATCCTGCGAGCCCACATTCTCATTGAGAATTGACTGTTCAATATGTATAGCCTCTCGTGCCAACTGTCTTTTAGTTACTATCTTTCCTGATAACGCATAAAGAGAATTAAGAAAACCAACTGTGAAGGAAGAACTTGAACCAATACCTGAACGGGCAGGAATGTCACTTGTGTGCACCATTTCAATTCCATCACTGGTATCCAAAAAACGGAGGCATTCCCTGACAGACGGATGCTTAATTTCTGAAAGACTGTTTACCTCTTCGCGCAACGTATACCTTATGCGATACTTGTAATCAAAAAAAGGAGGCAAATACCGGCAACTGACATAGCAATACTTGTTAATGGTAGTATTTAAGACAGCACCGCCATTTTCTTTATAGTAAACGGGATAATCAGTGCCGCCGCCAAAAAAAGATATTCGAAAAGGTGTTCTGGTAATAATCATAATGTGTTCCTATACCACTCTATAGTCTTTTTGAGACCCTCTTCAATAGATGTCTTTGTTTCGAAATCAAGCAATTCCTTAGCTTTTGCCGGATCAATAAGTCGTTTTGGTATCATGGTTGGCTTGGATGCGTCATATTCTACCTTTGCGTTTTCATATCCATCAATTTTAATAATGAGATCAAGTATGTCTTGAAGGCAATACTCCTTCCCGCTGGCGATGTTTACAGCATCAAACCCCTCTGTTTTTTCCATAGCCGAAATCAAGCCATCGATAAGATCATCTACATAGATAAAATCTTTTATGTCTTTACCATCACCCCAGACACTAATAGGAGCATGTCGCTCAACGACCCGACGTATTAACGCAGGCAACACGTGTGAAGTTTCCCACTCAAAGTCATCCATGGGACCATAGACATTAGCCGGACGAACAATAACCGTCTGCATTGGCTTACCGATCTTAGTCGAGTACATCTGACACATAATTTCGGAAAAGCGTTTCATCCAACCGACAATAAAATACTTCTCAAAGAATTCAAAGTTGGCATCATCTTCTTTGACAGGATAATCAGTGGCAGGATAGACAGTGTTACTACTAATAAACAATATCCTTTTTACCCCCGCCGCATAAGCCGCTTCAAGCATCAGTGAATTCATTATAATATTCGGCGTCAGATGCGCCAAGGGTGTCTTCTCCATAACAGCAGCGCCCGACGTGTTTGCAGCGCAAAGAAAAATATAATCCATATCCTGACATATTTTGTGACAGTCTTCCGGTTTCTGCAAATCACACGTTATATATTCGACGCTATAATCCTCTAATTTTGCACTTTTCTTGTGTAAAGTAGCTCTTACAGTGGCTCCCATATCCAGAAGACGCTTTATTAGATTCGACCCGATAAATCCAGCACCGCCCGTTACGAGGACATTTTTCCCCTTAAACATTTTTTTGCTCCCCCTTAATCCACAAAGTGTTCAATTTCATCCCTTTGAGAAAGTATGGGTGTTTTGATAGGCCACCAAATCTTAAATTTTTGGTCATTCCATTTTATTGTAAATTGGCTTGATGGATCATAATAAGAAGACTGCTTATAGTAAAAAATGGATTTTTCGCTCAAGCATAAGTGGCCATTGCCATGTTTTGGCGGCACTAATACCTGATGTTTATTTCTATCAGACAATACAAAGGATTGCCATTTCCCAAAATCCTTCGATTCTTTGTCATAATTTATTACAACAAGATAAAATTTTCCGTGCAAGCACGATATTAGCTTCCATGTCGATGAATCACCATGGATTCCCTTAATTACGCCCTTGGTGGCAATAGAAACATCATCTTCTACAAAGTCAATATTAATCCCTTTTGACTTGTATAATTTCTCATTATACAGCTCTAAGTATTCCCCTCGGTGATCTTCAAAGCCATCGCACTTGATCAGAAGAACACCTTCCAGTTTTGTTTTTTCAACAATCATACCTTCCTAGTTGGCTCGAATATTCGTTGATTAGAGGATTGGTTGATTCGATAATTCGTGGTCCCTCCCAATTCCCCAATCATCAAATAGCTAATAAACTAATCATCCAACCCTGGCTCATTCGTTTTTCTTTTTTGATTCAAGATACCTGATGTATCCGTTTAAGAGTTGAACACTTTTTTCCACTAATATTCGGCATTCATATAAACTGGTTTCGGGGATTAAATCCTCGTCAACGCCAGTAATAAAATGATCCAAAACCTCGTATGCAGATCCTCTTGCATGGCGGCAATATTGAATATTCTCCTGATAGTGGAATCGCCCATAACCCTCCGCAATGTACGCTGTCGTACTCCGGGCTGATCGCAAAATCTGATCTTTAAGACGATATTCCTCCTTTTTGGGAAGTTCCTTGCAAACTTTGGCTGCAAATATTCGCAATTCACTACACGTCTGCCAGCATTCCAAATCCTCAAAGGTCCTGAACTTTTTCCTAACTTCGTTGATTTGATTATTTGTTTTTCCCATTTTTCCCAATCCTCTAATCAACGAATCATCTAATCATCCAAAAAGTAGTTTTTCTTCTTCAAATACTCATCCCGATTTTCAACAAACCATCCCCAGGTTTCTTTAAGCCCTTCCAGTAATGAAGTTGAGGGATTATAATCTATAACATCTTTGGCAAGCGAGATATCCATGACACGCTTTGGAAACCCGGACGGTTTCGTCGTGTCAAAATGATAATTAAAATCGAGAAAGCTGTTGAGTGTTTCCACCAATTCCCGAATCGTATAGCCTTGGCCGCTTCCTAAATTGACAAACGGATGGTTTCCGGTACCGTGATACAGCGCAAGAATGATGCCCTCTGCAACATCCCGGCTGTACGCAAAATCTCTGATGGCTGAACCGTCACCCCACACCACCACAGGATCCTCTCCATTGTAAATCCGGTACATAAGCGTGGGAATAACCATAGCATTCTTTGGATCGAAGTTATCTCCTGGTCCGTACACATTGCATGGCCTAACCACTGAGAAGTTGTCCAATCCATATTGAATTTTGTAAGCTTGTATCTGCATCTCTGCCATGCGCTTGGCCCAGCCCGGATACATATCCATTGGAGGTCCATCGTTCCCTTCGTCTTCTTTAAAAACTTCAGCGCTTGGATATGCTCCGATTGAACTTGTATACACAACCTTATGCACCTTGTTCAGACGGGATGCCTCAAGCATATTAGTGTTAAACATCATAAGCGGCACAAAAAAGCTGGCTGGTTTCGATTTTGTCACTTCAATAGAGCCCTTGATGCCCGCAAGATGGAAGACAAAATCCATATTTTTAGTTAACTTTTTGCACAGACTAAAATCGGTCAAATCACCAAGGATATGTTCTGCTCTATCATCAACGTTCACTTCGTCTAATGAGACAATTCGCACACTGGCGCCAGCATCGCAAAGCATTTTGACGATCTGACGGCCGATCAGACCGGTGCCGCCGGTGACAAGGATATTCTTACTTGCAAAAGATAATAGAACAATATCTGTTATCATAGGTTTTTCTTCCTTTGTTATATAATTTTTCCTATATTAAACGGCTCTTAATTGCAGGCAACCATTTTCTTATAAAAGGTCTGAAAATTTTAGGTGTAATAAATTTAAATACATTCTTTACCGTTATTGCGTGCCTTCTTACATAATCCACAAAGAAACGATTGTTCTTATAGTATTTTTCAATATTATTTGTTACAAAATAATATTTTTCAAATATCGATTTATATCTTATATCCTTCTTAATATCCCCGATTTGATCAGGATAGGTTTTTATAATCTTTTCAACAATCATGTTAGAGAAAGAAAATCTTTGAAAGCAGAAGGCGATTTCTGATAGTTTTAGTAGTTTTGAAAGCAATTTGGATTTATCACAAAATTTATCTAAATCAAAGAATCTAAAGTATACGCTTTCTCCAACAGTTAAAAAACCTTCGCCTATAGCAGGTGCCGGATGCCAAAATTGCTGAGAAAAAATATTAACTAATCTAAAACCATTATCATTTAAAAGCTGATGCTGATGATGAAATAAGCCCTGTCCTTTATAAATTTCACTAAATTCAATTTCATTCTGAATGCATAACAGCTCATTGGAGAGAATCCTTTTAGCACCCTTTAGTGCATACAATTCCGCTCCTTGTACATCTAAACTCAAAACATCCGGCTTTGGTAAATTGAATTCTTCAATAATATTGTCAAGTGAATTAGTTTCAACATCAAATGTATAATCCAACTGTGTATTTTCTCCCCAAGTATTGATACCTGGATACATACAATGTTCATTAATCGCTTTCTCACTTGGCGGGAATAAACTGCTTGACAATCTATGCTTATTAACATGAAAAGTTAAACTCATTTTCTCAGAATATATACAAGCATTGACTAGTTTTACAGGGACACCTGAATCTGTTAGTTTGTCAACAACAGCTTGGTCACCTGCATCTCTTCTAATTTCAAATAGCACCAAAGAAACATTATGCAACCCACGCAACAGCTTCTCAATTGGACCCATATCACCCTCACCGCCCACATGATAAATTACGATTTCGTCACTCATACTTCATCATCTCCTCTATTGTTAGTAAGCTAAGAAAATATTCTTAACAATGGGGCACCTGCATCACAAAGTATCTTGACCACTTCGCGTCCGATAAGACCCGTTCCGCCGGTGACAAGAGCACTTTTCCCCGAAAAACTCCTTAATACATTATCCTTTATCATATAAATCAGCACCCCTATTATGTTATTAAAACGACCTGCTCTGTCCTCCATCAGCAGCGATTGACACCCCGTTGATCAATGACGCACGCTCGGAGCACAAAAAAACTACGACATTTGCCACCTCTTCAGGAGTTCCGAGTCGACCGAGTGTAAACTGCTCACCGAGCATTTCGTCAAAAGCCTCCGGGTCTTTATTTCGCTCTGCTGCCCATCCGGTCTTCGGAATCATGATGGCACCCGGCGCAACGCTGTTAAAGGTAATGCCCGAGCGCACAAGATCTTTATTCAACCCCAGGCATTTCATAAGACTTGTTTGAGCGGCTTTTGCCATATTGAACCACGGCCTCCCTCCACCTTCTCTGCCATAGATGGACGTTATCGTAACAATACGTCCCCATCGTTGTTTTTTCATCCATGGAATTATCGCTTTTGTGAATTTAACGGCAACCATGGCGTTTTTATTGAAGACTTCCATCCACACATCGTCGGCAGTTTCCTCGACCACCTCTTTGCCCCAGCGACCACCTCCACCTACATTGTTAACTAAAATATGAATAGTTCCCCACTCCTGTCGAACAGTCTCAATAACTTTCTGAACTTCAGCGGTCTCTGTAACATCGGCGGCAACGCCCAGTACAGCAACACCCTTAGCTTTGATTTCTCTGACGGTTGAGTTGATATCGGGTTGAGAGCGGGCACATATGGCAACATTACACCCTTCCCCAGCTAACAAAAGGGCTATGCTTTTGCCAATACCGCGACTGCCGCCTGTAACAAGTGCGTATTTGCCAGAGATTCCAAGATTCATTTCTATTCCTCTAATAGTGGTTCCCAGATATAATATGTATATCCTTCCATAAACAGGCTCCCCAGATATAAGCGTTTTACTTTTACCAGTCGTATAGCTCCCCGTCGCTCAAGTTCCTGGAGATAGGGAAGTAAATTCTCCGTATATCCTCTTTTCCTGTGGAATTTTATTGCAAGATAGTCAAAAAGATCATCCTCGTCATAGAGTTCTATGGTCGGTTCGATATGGATGCATAATCGTGGCTTATTGTGAAGTAAAAACTGTATAAATTTTTCGAATTTACCGGCCAGCTGCTCAATAGCCCCGAAGGTAAACACGGCACTATTCTGAGATAATTGTAGAGACTCATCCGGCTCAATCATGTCGAACAGACGACCCTTGATATTCCCTGCCCCGCTCTCTCCAATCTTGTTTATAAGATCAACGGAAGATTTGACAAAATCGAGACCATATAACTCCTTCTGTGGAAACAGAGACGCCAATAAAACGAGGTTCATTCCTGTTCCACACCCAAACTCATAAATCGTGTCAAAGGGAGAAAGGTACTTCCGAAAGAGCCATGTCCGGAAAACGGTCATAAAATCGTATTCAAACTTTGGATTGTCGGGCAAGATATAATCACCCGCATACCTGATTGGCTGGTTTTCTCTGATAAATTTAGGGATTAGCGTGTTAAGATTTCCGACACTTTCGACAAAAGACTGCAGATTTTCAGCCCATCCATGTTCCCATACATCTTTTCTCTCCGTGGCTCCGATGATTTGCGTGTCACCTTCTATCTTCTTCAAAACTTGGCATATTACGTCATCACGTTCCCTTTTATCGAATCTACGGTATCGAAAATTCTTTTCCCGAATCATCTTGAGACATTCATCGGATAAATCCTCAACCGTCGTTCCAAAGGATTGTGCAAAATCGGCAACAGTAACTTCCTGCATATTCCCTCCCTCAATATGTACCATCAAAACGGGCCCTTAAACCTGTTTTCGTGGCTGTAAAATTCCTCCCCGTTCAAGTCTGTGGGATCGAGATCCAACTTCTTCTCAATTGCCCGTATGATCGTAATGGCATTGGGATAAAAAGCGTTTTCGAGGTGCCGTGCCGTAGGACATGGGGTGAAGGCAAACCCTACCCTCTCGATGGGTGACTTCATTCGTCCAAAGCATTTATCATAAATTCTTGCCGCAGCCTCGGCACTGAAGCCACACTCCAGCCAGTCGTTATCAGCAATGATACAATGGCCTGTTTTGAGTACAGATTCGACAACAAGATCATCCTCAAAGGGTGCAATCGTCCTTACGTCAACGATCTCAACATCGACGCCATTTCGAGCAAGGATTTCCGCCGCCTTCAGAGCTTCCACATTCATCCACGACGTAGCTACGACAGTGATATCCTTTCCCTTACGTACAACATGAGCCGGCCCAATAGGCACTGTATACGGTTCTGCAGGAACTTCACCTTCCTGCCAATATAGCCATCGATGTTCAAAAAAGATAACAGGATTGTCATCTCGGATGGCTGAGATGAGCATTCCCTTCGCATCATACGGTGTGGTCGGTAGAACGACTTTCAGCCCGGGAATATGGGCAAATATTGAATACATGCTTTTACTATGCTGATGCCCCTGCCCCCAGCCGCGTCCGATAATTACCCGTATAACCATGGGAACCTTCAATCTCCCACCGGAGAAATACCGGTAAGAAGAAACCATGTTTGCCAGCTGATTCATTGCTAGAAGTAAAAAGTCTGCTCGTATATGGACGTGTATGGGTCGTTTCCCGTTAATTGCGGCACCAAGTCCGAAACCTGTCATGGCATCTTCTGAAAGAGGTGTGTCAAAACACCGTTCTTTGCCAAATCTCTCGACCAGATCATTTGTTGAGCCGAATATACGCTTATGATCTGGAACCCCCAACCCGTAAATGAAGACACTGGGGTCTCTTTCCATTTCCTGAGCAATTGCTTCATTCAGCGCATCACAATAAGTAATATTTCTCATGCCAATACCCCTTCGAATAGTTCGCTGCTCCTACAGAAAGGAGCCTCTTGGGCCTTTGTTATACTTTTCATCACCTTTTCGTTGATTGCACTCTCGATGTTTTTAATTTCCATGTCATTGATACCACTGGCAAGCAGTTTTTCTCGCTGAAGTTTGACAGGATCACGCTCCAGCCACTTTAAATATTCTTCCCTTGATCGATATCCCGCTTCATAATCTTCACAAATACCGACATGTTCCAAGTAACGGTAGTATCTGAAGTGTAAAAAAAGCGGCATACTTGTGTCGCTCATGAGCTTTATGCCATCCTGTGTTAAATTATAAATCACCTCAACGTCAGTGGTCTCCTGATTAATTACATGACAATGGAACTTCGAAACAATGTCAGACAATGACTCATACCCTTCCCGTTCCGACTTTGGCGTATGAACTGCGAAACCGTTGTCAGCGCAGACGAAGATAATCGGTAGTTTCATTAGGCATGCCACATTAAGGCTCTCCCAGAAAACACCCTCATTCGTCGCTCCGTCTCCGAAAAAGACCGCAACGTACTTTTCATTTTTCACCGTTTTATTGGCAAAAGAAGCTCCAACGGCCACGGGGATTGCACTGGCAACAATAGCCGAGGAACCCATGAATCCTCTATCGGGGTTATACATATGCATCGAACCACCTTTCCCTTTAAGTAAGGCAGTATCCTTCCCGTACATCTCGGCAAAAAAATCGTCAGTATCAAGAGTTTTTGCGAGATAGATGGCATGTGACCTATAGGTCCCCAAAATCTGATCTTCCTGCTTAAGGGCCTGACAGACACCAACGGCAATTGCCTCTTCACCCATAGACATGTGCATTGGTGTTTTCATTTCGTCCCCGGGATAATACTTCTGTATCGTCTCTTCAGCCCTACGGATCAAAAACATTTTTTCGTATAGTTTAAGATTTAATTGTTTCATCACATACCCTTCTGCAATTTGTTTGTCTTTCCAGCAAATCCGTGATTGAGTAAAAAATATCTCATAATGACAGCTATGTGAAGACCAATATAAATTCCACTATTGGCAATTTTTTGGAAAATATCGTGAAAGTGAAAGCACCCAACACATTCAATTTCTTCATCATGTTTTTTCCTTTGTTCATATTCTTCACGGCTAAGATTAATCTGAAAAATATATGGTAAACATGGACTCCGTGTCGTAATGGCAATCGGCGGCAACATCTTGAATCGGTTTATATCTTTAATTTCAATTCCTGTTTCCTCTGATAATTCTCTCGCTGCTGTCTGAACTGGCGTTTCATTACCCTTTGCCCCGCCTGCTGGAAGTTCCCACGTATTGTCAGCTATCACTGGTCTTTTTACCCGTGCCATGACAACAAATTGATTGTCAACTATGGGAAGGATGAGAGATTGGGGGTGATTGTATTCGATAGTATAATAGCCGCCTCGATTCCTTACAGAAAACCATGGGTTTTCATGCACTGTTTCCACTGGGACGAGAGAATCACATTGGGGAGCAATAAGCCTTGGATCATCTGGTTTTGTTCTCATCATTAAAGGGCAGAATATCCTTTCTAAATATCGCATGCGGGATACAACACCATTCTTGCTATTCCCAACATTGAAAAATTCTTATCGCGTATACTGTGCCTTAATCATTTATCAGCAGTGAGAGGTTTCTTCTGATAATCTTTATAGGTGTTCCGAATACCTTCTTCAAGTGAAATCTTTGACTTCCAACCCAAACTTGCCAAACGACTTATGTCCAATAGTTTCTGCGGTGTGCCATCAGGCTTGCTCGAATCCCATTCCACATCTCCGTCAAATCCCACTAATTTGGCTACCATTCCGGCCAATTCCCGGATCGTTATGTCCTTACCGGTGCCGATATTTATCAGCGGTAGCACAAAATGTTCGGAGTACTTATTATTTGGTTTCGATTCTCCTGTAATGGAATGGATTTGAGTCAAAGTACTGAATCGCTCACGAGGTAAATTCATCAGGTAGACGCAGGCATCAGCCAGGTCATCAACATGAAGCAGTTCACGACGAGGACTGCCAGTACCCCAGAGAGTCACTCTCGCATGGTGCATAGAGCCTGGCGCATGGCGTTTTAAAGAATCCGGAATTGGCTTTCCATGATCTTTACCTATAGCTACCAGATTAGCCATAGTGTTTTGAGGAATGGAGCCGTACCTGGATTCATCTTTTCTGATACCCTCCCAATCCCCTTGCATGGCTAATTTGGCCAGATGGAATTTGCGAATCAACGCAGGGAGCACATGAGAATTCTGAAGATCGTAGTTGTCATTGGGCCCATACAAGTTGTTGGGCATCACGCTCAGATAGTGGGTGCCAAAGCGTCGGTTAAAGGAATCGCATAGCTCGATTCCAGCGATCTTTGCCACGGCATAAGGCTCATTGGTAGGTTCCAAAGGTCCAGAAAGAAAATATTCTTCTTTTATTGGCTGTGGGGCCATCTTTGGGTATATACAGGAGCTGCCTAAAAATAGTAACCCTTTAACTCCTGTCTTCCATGCTGAATAAATTACGTTGTTCTGAATAGCCAGGTTGTTATAGATGAACTCTGCCGGGTAGGTATTGTTGGCCCATATGCCTCCCACCTTTGCTGCCGCGAGGAAGACGTATTCAGGTTGCTCCTCAGCAAAAAACGCTTCCACATCAGTCTGCCGAATGAGATCCAGTTCAGCATGTGTACGCGTGACAATATTGCTGTAGCCCTCTGACTGAAGGCAGCGCAAAATAGCCGAGCCGACAAGACCACGGTGTCCGGCAATATAAATCTTAGAATC
>SDBT01006224.1_pt1 | contig 19866 bp, 23 predicted proteins | sample 2277101 | NCBI WGS metagenome assembly SDBT01 (sample SAMN10404973, study PRJNA504765) | marine sediment metagenome | isolation source: marine sediment core GS10_PC15, 103 cmbsf | place: Arctic Ocean: Southern Knipovich Ridge | collected 2010 | reverse complement strand
AGCTGGGCGCCAGCGTTGTAGTCCTCGCCCATGAGTCGCTGTGGATTTCCCATGACCGCATACATCTGTCGAGCCATATCATCGGGAACGGTGCCAGTCATCAATTTCCGAAGGATCGGCATGATCGTTCCATCTTCGGAAATAGAAAGATGCTTCAAGATTTCAGGTAGATCCTTCTCCACGTCAAGGGTTCGTAGTACACCCTCCGTAAAACGTCTCTCATCGGCCATTGTCGCGTCGTGCCAACCCATCACATCGTTGACTAGTTCTTCATAAGTCGTCGGGTTCTCATGCCACGGCCGATAATCCTTCTTGAATACCCGCCCCACATTGAAGATGACTTCTCGGGCAACGGGAGCATCATTCCGCGCCCATCGCGCCATCTTAATCATGCCTGTGGCGAAGGTAGCCTCTTTGCTACGCCTCCACATTTCGATACTTCCGACTGTGGCAAATCGGTTCATTCCAGGTAGGCTTTGGTCAAGTCCGTGGATGTCGTAGGCGGGGAGCTTCAGGATAGGTATTTCGCCGACAGCAATACCAATGTTGGGGTTCCAGATTTTCCCGCCGGTAAAATCGCCCACCTTGAGTTTTAACAACGGAGAATTGGGGAAGAGACGATTCAGCTTGACGCCGGGGCTCATCCGGATCGTCTCGAACCCCAAGAGACCCCCAAGGATTCCGGCCTTGAGGATGTCGGTTGCGTCTCCACCCTCGGCAGCTTCGATCCCGGCCACTGTGCCGCCGGTCAAAAGACTGATCGGGATAGGTAGTCCTCGACCTTCTAGCGCCGTACCCTTCAGTAGAGCCCGGGTCACCTTCCAATCATCAAGCATGGTGAATTTGGGCTTCTTGAAGGGACTACCGAAGACATTAAGCCGCCTATGACCCCTTAAGAATTGATCTTTGACGTTATCGCTAAACTCTAAACTTTTCCCGGCGTCTCGGGCGGCTTTAACTCCTTTGTGAACGTCGGCAATCTCATCTATGGTTTTGCCGGTCCTGCCGGCGCGGGTGGCAAACTCGGCCGCTCGACCGAGCCGAGTGATCCCCGAAAATGATGGGTTGATCCAAGTAAGAGGGTCTCCCGCAATGGCGACTCCCAACCCCACAACATGAGCGCCGGTCATCTCCGCATCCGTGAAGGGAAGCGGGATCTTCGTCTTGTCTAGCTCTGTGTGCTCCTCAAAGAAGTCGATCCACGTCGGAGTCTGTCCTTCCTGTCGGGTAAAACCTTTCCAATAATTACCCCAGAAACGAAAATCTCCGTTTGCAATGTTCATTGCCACGTTAGCTTGTCCGTACTCATTCCTCATGAATTCATCCATCAACCTGATTACACTATTTTTACTACGTGCCCACCAAGACTTCCCATCCCTGGCCCTTCGACCCTCTAGCCATCTGGAAAAGTCGTGCCTCACAATATCCTGTTCGGCAGCGCTAAATTTGAAAGCGTCCATCAGATCATCGTCTTCTAAAATATTGGGATAGGGACCGACAGGCACGCCAAGAGGATCTGGCCTGTTGATATGGATATCAGTTCCGGGAACTATCTCATCATCGACAATATCCGGAACATCGGGATCATCCGGTGCGTCTCGACCGAGAAAGAATTCCGCGCCGGTCTGACTCACGGCGCATCACCGCTCAGAGTCTTCCGGAAGGCTTCAAACTCCTTGCTCACTTCCTTCGGCTTTTCCTGCTTCTCGCTCTTCGTCTTCGCCTTCGTCGTATCCGGTTGCGTCTTCTTGAAGCTACCCGGGAAGCGATCTCGAAGCTCCTTCAGCATCCGGCCACTTGCCTCGTCGAAGCTCTCCTGACCACCAAGGCCGGAGTCGATTGCGCTACTACCCTGTGGGGCCGGGGTCGGGGCTGGCGGTGGTGCCTGCTGGGCATCAAACTGCTGCTGCTTCCTGATCGTCTGGAATTTCCGCTCATCATTACTCTTTAATAGATTCTGCTCAACCTCTCCAAGCTGCTGCTTCGCCTTGATCTGATTCTCCAGATTGCGGTCGAAGAAATCCAACCTCGCAGTCTCGCGGAGCGCCGGCAGATCCCGCTCAAGTTGCTGCCCCGATTCTTTCAAGTCGTTGCTTCGCTCTCGAAGCATTATCTGGCGCCGGTCAATCTCGAGCTGGTTGTTGCTTCGCCTTTTGGCTTCCTCGAGCTTCTCAACATCGAAGTTGAATTCCTTCATAATCATCCGTTGATTCACATAGGAAGATAGGAAGGCGCCCAATCCCAACATGAGACCTGCAAGGGCCGGATTGTCTGTCCGCGATGAAGCCGGCATTTTACAACCTTCTTTGGAAGAAACTATTCACATCGAACTGTCCGCTGCCGCTCTGGACTTGCTGTCGCCTACGGAATTTCTCCCTGGCTTCGCCCACAAGATCCCTTGACTGCCCGGACTGGCCGAGGGTATTGAATGGATCCTGGCTACTCCCGCTTGCTCCGGTGATGGATCTGCCGATTTGTGAGCCCGCCACAGCTCCCGGAGGACCGCCTAGAGCGAAGCCGGCAATGGCGCCGGCGCCTTGACCGAGAACCCCAGCCGCCTGTTCCAAGGCGCTCGGTTTCTGTAGATCGTGCATGAATATGGCTAGCTGCTTCTGAAACTCGCGCTCTTGAATGTCGATTTCACCCTGCCCAATCGCGGAAGTCGCAGCGCCACCGATCCCGGCAAAAGCCTGGGCCGCAATGGTGCTCTCACCGAAGAGCCCCCGACGAGCAAGGAAATTCTCGGCCCCACGGCTTGACCGTAGCCTTTGGCCTTCGACTTCCTCCCGAAGTCTCCGCCGCATTGCCTCGAAAAAAGCATCGTTCAAAGCCATGTGTCACCTCATAGAAAGACGCGAATCCGTACCTTTGTTGTCCTGTCTGAAACCACCCAGATCAAACGCTCCGTCGTTCTCTCGACGAAAACGATGGCATCATTGTCTGGTTGAATGTCGATCCTCACCGGCAAAGCTCCGAGAGGGTGCCCGATGGAACGGGTCTGCGCGACCATCTGCACTATCCCAAGATCGGCGGTCTGGAGCCGGCCGGTCGGGATGTTCGACTTCTTGGACATATTAGCCCTGGCCTGTCCGCCCGTCACCGAATCAGCGTTGCGGCGAGCTGCCCGGAGCGCCACCCTATCCATATCTCTCGGAACCTGTCCTATTCTGCTCATTGCTCTGATCTCCGTATTCTCTTGTCGCCCTTAGGTCTCCACCACAGACCGTAACTCTGCAAGATCGGCGGGTCAACAATGCCGGTCTCGGTCGGGCTCAGGGTGAGGACTCTTCCCACAAGCTGCGGCAAGGACTTGATATGCTGCCCATCCGCGGTGAAGACGATGCTTCCGGTCTTGAGTCCATCATCGAGATCCCAGTTAAAGGTGAGTCCAGTAGCCGAGCCCAGCGTAGAGATCCGAACGTCCACATAGAGGAACATTTTCACTACCCCGGGATCCCCCATATCAAGAATCTCGGTCGGATACCGGGAAAGAATGTTCTGCCCGTTGTCGCTGGTTCCGGTGAGAAGCTCGTTCACATAGGCAAGCTGGCTGCTCCCGGTATCCTCACCGGTACCCCAGATCAAATTGGAATCATCCTTGACTGCATCCAGAGCAAGCCAAGCCGTCACGTTGAGCTGGGCGGATAACACCGTGGTAGAAGCTCTCCACCTGGCCCAAGGGCCTCCGGCCGGCTCATCCATCACGTAGATGGTATTGAGCTTCAAAAGATCCTCGTCGGTAAACTCGTCGTCATCATCTCCGCTTGAAATGTCGGCACACGTCACATAGATATTGGTTCCGCTGTCGTCGTCTCCCCACATCACGCAAAACTCTTTGATGCCTCTCCCGACCGGTGCTCGGATGATGGCAGGCATCTCCGGATCTTCTTGGGCATTTGCGGTCGCGGTGAGGTTTATGGAATTAGCTACGAGCTGCGTGGCCTCAAAGGTTCCGGTAAGAGCGAGCCTACGCCGGAAGTACACCGCCACCTTTGTATCGGTCGGATTGAGTTCCTTCCAGACCACATAAACATCGTCGTTATTGTCAATCTCCATTTGCGGGGTATTGGCCCCCTGAGTCCCGCCGGTATTAATTGTCTGGTTCGACCATACTGCTTGATCGTTTCGGGTATAGAACCTCATTTCAGAAGTTGGGTCGTTACCGACTTCGTGATCCCCAGCAACCACGAACATAACCTCTTTGTCAGCGTAGCTCAGTTGCATATCGAAGTAGAGAAAAATGCTGGTTGGATATCCGGGATCGGGCGTTGCAAACGACTCCCACGTTCCGGAAGCAGGAGACCAGTACAAGTCGTCGGCGCCAGCAGCAATAGTTCTTGCTGTAACAATCATATGTACTCTGGCGTCAACCGTACTCTGACGCATCCGGATCGCCTTGACTCCCACAACGCCGGGAGATCCTGGCCGACCATAACTCGTCAGCGTTCCCCACGTTCCCAAGATTGGATCAAAGTCCCTTGTGTAGACATCAAAGTTACCGTCGCTGTCATTGTCCCAAGAGAAAGCGATTCGGAAGGTTCGGGGTCCGACCGTACATACCGCGCATCGAGCGCCCACCGTTGCGCCGGTGGTGGTGTGGGTAGTCGTGACGGTGGTCAGCCCATCGGCAGATATGTATTTTGTCTCAGCGTGCCCGGTGGCGTTTCTCCAGATGACCATTCGATCTGATCTGGCGTTGAAACAGAAATCCGAATCGGGGGTAGTATCGACGCCTCCGGTAACAACCGCGGTTTCAGTAGCCCAACCGTCCCCAATGGTGCGGATCTGAAAGTAGAGATCGCCGTTCGCCTGATCGTGCTTCAGGATATAATACTGATCGCGGTCGTCGGGTCGCTGCCATCCGACTACAGCATGTTTCCGGCCTGCCGGAAGCGTTTTGAACGGGGTGCCAAAGACAACTGGATCGGCCATTACGTGGCCTCGGCTACGGATAGGTGATACCGGTTCTCATGAACAACGGCCACCGCCATTGCCTTGTTCTCTCTGGGAACAGCGATTAGATCCGCCCTGATCTTCTCGCTCACCCTACGGACCGCTCCACCGTCGAAGGTGTAAACCCCATCCTCGGCCAGCCATATTGCAGCCTCCTGGTGGGGAAGGATGGCTATGGACCTCGGAGCAACGCATCCGACGTTCTGAGTAACCAGCCGAACCTCGAAGTCCTCCGGGCTGAAACCAATGATTTGATAAACGTGCCGACGCTTGAACACAAGGAGGTTCGGACCTACCGCTATGATCCCGGTGATGTAGTCGCCGTCCTGTGGAAAGACATCAAGAAATCCTTGAACATTGTCGGGCGTGTTGGGATAGGTCCAGTACACTCTTGATTGCTGATCGGGTCCGGTGTTGAGCCAGAAAGTTTGATGACGATGCGTTGTCCAGGTGAAGGGATTGTTTATCGGATCATTGTCCGATTCTGGATTGTCGCTGAAGTCGATCTTCTTCCAGTTCTCAAGCCACTTCGGAGTGCAGTTCGCGTAGAACATACGGGTTACGTGGGTAGTCACGTATTTCGCAAAAGGGGTGTGGAGCGGCTCGATAGGACCGATCTCGGACAGAGGGCCAAGTTCTTGATCGGGAATGTTGTCTCGCCACTCTGAAACCATATCGGCAATACGTACCTCTTCCAGAAAATAAAAGGGCGCCCACCAGACTTCTGCTCGGTTGGGTTCCGTGAGCCCAACTACGGGAAGAGCTTGGGTTCGATAGATTCTCACGGCCTCCGCCCCGGGAGGCATTACGATCCTATGAAGAGGCATCCGAAATCCGAAGGTGTTTGTGATCCCGGTAGATCCAGACCCGACACGAATCCTCCACACCACATATCCCCGGGCTGGAGTGGAGATCCCCTCTTTCAGCCAGTTCGCACTTTCTCTCCCGTATCCGCTCTCTCCAAACTCCCTGCCGTAGTACGCGGTGAATTTGTATCCGTAGAGTGTTGCAGGCGCGTTGTTCTCGGTTACACCAGCATTCTCATCGCTCTCAAAAACCTTGGGCGCCTCCAGTTCCGCGGTTGTCGTTCCCGCCGTTGTTCCATCGGTTCTGATAGGAAGTTGCTTGAAATTCGTTGCGTAGGTGCGGTCCCGCGCAGATGCAAAGTCCATGAAGGTATCAGCGGTGAAATCATTCTTGACTGCTACCCGGGTCTCCGCATCATCTACCGACCACAGATTCGGAGAAACGTAGACATAGATGAAGTCCGGGCTATCCATCCCATAATGCTTGTGAAGCCCACGAACAGCACCGGTACCGAAGTCGGCGGTGTAGTATCGCTGCCAACCTCCACGCTTGGTCAACGCGCCTATCGGTCGGTAGAGTACGTTGAGATCGTCCGGAGACTCGTTCGGACCTACCAGATTTTCGGAGAAGGTTGAGTTTCGACCACCGAGGAAGTCACGGATCCGATAGAGATGATCCTGTTCGGCCATCTAGAAATCCCATCCTTCGTCACCCCATCTTGTTTCCCGGACCTTATGAAAGACTTGGCCTTGATCCGGATGGTTTGCGACTTCAGATTGGATCGCCATTTCACGGAAGCGCGAAAGATGCGTAAGAGCCTGCGGATTGCCTGTCCGATCCATTGCTAGATAGACGACGTAATCCACAAGCGCATGGTGAAAGGATGGGGGAATGTTGGGAACGTCGGTAACAACCACCGTATCATTATTAGAAGGACCGACAAAGAGCGGGGGATCAATCTGTGCTGTCACAATCGGACTGGTATCACTAACGTCGGAAACAATCCTAGTCTTCTCTCCATTGAGAGTACCCGAGGTCCATCTGATCTCGCAACCCTTGTAGTAGTTGATCGGTCGGTCAGGAAGATCCAAGACTACGTGACTTCGGCTATGCTGGCCCGATGGACCGGTTACGCTCGCATTGGTGGGCTGTATCTTGTAGCCGTTGCCCTTCTTGCTGTAGCGGATCTTCAGGCTATCGGGGTGAATCTGGTAAAGATCATTGTCCTGAATTGCAGCCGGAAATGCCACCGATACAGTGATGGTCTTTGTGGTGCCGTTATAGTCCGAGATGGTTCTCTCTTCGCCTTCTTCATCACCGGAAATTATCCTTACAGTCAGACCGTTGTAAGTATCGTCCGTGGCAGAAAGGGCCGTATCAACAATGGTCACGGTGTCTGCGGACGTGCTGGTGGCCTTTCCGTTGACCCCTCCGCTGTCGGGAACAAAGACGAATCCGATCTTGCGCCGGTCGTGCGTGAGGTACCATCTCGAGGGCCGTCCGGTTTGCTGGTCGTACCCCTCTTCGACAGCCTCTTGCAGCGTGTAGGGGACGAGAAGCCAGTCATAGGTCTCGCCTGGATAGCGCACCGAGACAAGATCGACCTTGAGAAGATCGTCGGGAAGCTGGTATTCAGCCTGATCGGCAATGAGGACTCTGAAGTCGTCATCCCATACGGAATTGGAGAGACGGGCAAATTCCCGGTTGGCTTCACCGATCCATTGCCGGAATGTCTGGTGCCCAAGACTACCGATTCCCAGATCCTTGAGACGGATATCGGCTTCCCCGATCAAGTCCTCGAAGTTGATCCATCCTTCGGTTGCCCTTGTCATGGCGCCACCGCCTCAACGTGCCCGCCCCGGGCGCCGGCATAGACTTCATTGACCTTCTCGACTCCGCTCTGATACTCCGCCAGAAAGTTCGCCGCAAGCTGGGCTTCGCCTATCTTCTGCTTGCCAAGGAAGGAAGCATAGGCAAGCTGAAGGTCGCCGGTATGGTCTCCAATCTCGGATATCTCCCCGGCGATATATTCTTCGGTGACATTCAGTGATTTTGAGAAAGCGTGGGCAACCGTGAAGCCCCCTAGTAATCCATCGAAATCCGAGATCATCCTTGCTTCGCCGGCCAACTGCCCCACCACAATCATGACGGAAGAGTTGGTATCGGTGAACCAGTAATCATTCGGGTAGATATCGGCGCTGGCATCTATGAATATCGTTGTACTGACCACCGAGTCTATTTTCCCGCGATGATGACGATAGCGACGGCGCGGAATCTTGAGGTACCGGAATACGAGCTTTGTCGCCCCAGCCTCGGTACTAGGAATCGGTCTGACAAGAATCTGGCCGGCGGCGTCGTACATCATGACGGGATGGCGTGCTTCGGCGCGGTGGCTACTCCACTCGTCCACCTTCCGTAGATCCTTACGGGATATCTGTCGGCATGGAAAGAGACCGGATCCAGTGTCCAGCTCTACGGAGATCATACGAAGCACCGGAGGATCATCTGGAACGGTGATATCCGTTGTCGGAAGATCGTAGAGATCGGTTCCGTCCAGCGTGGTTCGGCTTACGGTGGTATGGAGCCCAACCAGGGCGTCATTGACGAGATCCTTGGCGAGACGCAGCTCGGCTTGATAAATGAAGTCCAGCAATTCGGACTGGCGATAGTAGCCTTCCGACCCACCAGTATCCTCCGCCGCGTCCTCGAAGGGCTCTCCAAGTCTGGATCGAAGAGCCTGGATCTGCACACCGAGGTTGGTCGTTGAAGCGTAACCAACTGTAGGCATTTAATCTGACTTCCAATAACCGATCATAGTGGCATTCGGCGTGGTTCCCCCGACTCCAGTCAATACAAGCGCCGAACTTGCGTGTCGCATGTTGAACATCATATTGATACCGGTGAGGCCGACATTGGTATGCAGGAAGGTTACGGCACCTCCTCCGGCCGCGTCGTAACTCAAGATTCCCCCAGAAGCGGCGTCTATGGTCGCGGCCCCGATTGCCACACCCATCAACACGAAGATTCCTCCGGCGTCACTCGTACCGGCGGACGAGGCACCAGCGGGAGCGGAGGCATCGGTGATGGTGGCGGCGGCGGCTCCGTAGTGTAACTCCATCCTTGGAGCAAGGTCACGGTCAGACATCGTTCTACTCTCCTATCATGAGAACTCGGAATTTCACGGTGGAAAGATCCGAAGTGCTGGGAACTTCCTTCAAGGGACCCAGATCGTATGTGGTGTTGATAACGCTGTCCATTGCCCGAATAACCGTCTCGGCGCCCGCGAGATCCTCGAGCAAGGCTCCCGCAGTAGAATCCGCTGTGCCCGTTGATCCGGTCCGGACTCCGATGGTATAAACCACCAGCTTGACAGTGCTGTAATCCCAAACGCCGTGATAGCCCTGAGCGCCGTCGATCAAGACAATGTAGGGCGGGCCAGTCACAAGACCCCAGTCCGTAATGTCAAGGGTCTCCCCACCCGTAGGGTAGTTATCATCCATCGTGACATCGGCGATGCCCAGCTTCCACGCTCCGAGGCTGTTCTGTCTTGAGGTTGGAATGCTTACTGTGACAGCCATGATTTAAACTCCTATCGCCTGGAAACGAACTCCGGTCAGGCTGGATAGATCCGTGGTGCTGGCGATCTGGCTTGCGGCAAGGCCCGCATCCCGATTCATGCTCTGGACGGTATCCACGGTGAACGTCTCGTCGAGGTTGTCAGCCGCCACAATCAGCATTCGCTCGTTGGCGTTGGTGGCGTCATGGTCATAATAGACCTGCAACGCCGTCTGGTTGGCATTCGGATCTGCGTCGTACTGGATGAGAAGGAACTCACCGTTGGACAGCGGAACGCGAACGTCCGTAACCGATAGAGTCACAGCGTAGAAACCAGCCCCGGCTGGAGCCGCGTACACATCAGTCATTGCGGCTGTTTCCGTCTCGGCGTCGTCATTGTCCCACACTGAATATGTCGGATTGGTGGCCGAAACCGCCGTCCCGACCTGATTGGTGTGGACATCAGCGTTCCCGCCATTGATTGCCTCGAACCGACCCCATACGTAATCCGCTTCATTGGGTACATCAACGTCATGGGAAATCGCAATCTGAAGATCGGCGCCGTTCGAGGCCGCGCTATTGTCGTCGTCGATGATTCCGGTGGTTGCCGGGAGTACGGTCCCAGAGTAGACGATCACCAGATTGTTGGTGTAGTCGTACTCAAAGATGTAACCGCTCTTTGGCTGTAAACTGATCTCGTCGATCTTAACCAGCCCAACGCTTCCCGGGGTCAGAGATTCTCCGCCTGTCGGATAGGACGAATCAAAAGCAATGGTACCTCTGGTTGTCCTCTTGTTCCCGGATACTCCGGGTTCCGTAATCGCTACGGTGAGAGCCATTTTCCTTCCTCCAAGATGAAGGAGCAGGAGGGTATCTCTACCCCCCTACTCTTTCTGTTTTCCTATCCCAAGAGACAGTTGGTCAAGTCACCCGGGATCGTGTTGGATACGTTCGCCATATGAGCCGTACCGAACACATACTGATCCGGCCAAGCCGCACCAGTACCAACATCAGTCGCATATCCGGCCGTTCCATCATCCACCACAAGATCGCCACCAGCGACGCTTGCCGTATCGTGAATGAGAATGTGCTCGCAGAAACCGCGAACCTGGATCCAGCCGTAGCTGTTGATGTCGATGGCGCTTGTCCCCGGTCCCGCCCCAGCGGCAGGATTGAGAACCGAAGCCACCCCGGATACCGGAGTGGTGATCCCAACCGTCGCCAGAATGGTACGGAACGGACGAATGATCGTCAGATCTGAGTCGGTGATGTCGAGCGCGATGAGTAGAGGCCGGTCGATGTGCAGAGTGTCGGCGGTATTCCCGAGAATTCTCCGGCACTGCCCCTCTTCGGTCGCAACTGCACCTTCGTCGATGTAGGCGTAGTCACCCGCAAATTCACCAACGGTCCACCCGGCAGACGGTTGAGTGATCGTCAGAAGATCATCCCCGGACGACACGGTGTCCACCGCAGTATTAGCAGCACGCTCAAGGACGCTACCCAGAAGGGCGGCGGCTACAAGCTGCTGCACGTATCGAAATACACGACCATCCGAAGTCGTATAAGTAGACCCCAGAAGTAGGGGCTCTTCGGCTGCGATGGCTGCGCCAGCGGCAATGTTGTGGTGGCGATGTTCGTGTATCGACTCGCCCCCATAATTGCCGGCAGCGAAGGTTTGGTAAGGAAGCAGAGCAACCTGACCACGGGAATTTCTATTCACTGGCATTGTTGTTCTCCTTTCTTACGCGGTAATAGCCGTGAGGACGGTCTGATAACGGCAGTTGGAAACTGCCAGATTACCGGCCCACAGCAAGAAAGCCGTCCGAAGCTGCGGACGATCCACAGGCTCCATGAAGGGACGGAAACGCATGTTTTCTGCCGAGTGCGAGTACAAGGTGATGTAGTTCGTATTCAGCAGATACATATAGTCATCGGGAGTATGGGAGTCCACGATGAGCGACATATCCTCAAATCCAAGAGTGGTGAAACCGGCGCGAGCGACATTGGTATTCACATATCGCCCTTGCGGCTCCATCAAACCCCAGATTATGTTGAATATGAAATCTGTGGTCAGACCCATATTCGGTTTGATCCGGTTCTCGGTGGCCGAAGACCGCCGAGTCCGAATTACGGCGAGCGTAATGGTGGTCGTGGTCGTGTCGAGCGGACTCCTCCACCACGTGTTTGTGGTCTTGGAAATCTGACCGTAGGTTGTACCGGTTCCGGTTACTGCTGCCCGGAGTCCGGTAATGTGCTTCGGAGTGGCCGATCCATCTGAATGCAGCCCGACTCCAAGCTGGTTCTCCATCGTCATCCGGCCAACATCAACACGATTGCTGATGAGGTTGGCGAGCGCATGGCGGCCCATATTCATGAGCTTGTCCTGCTGGCGGTAAGTTATTGCCGCGTAGTAGAACTTCCATGCGAAGTTGGCGACGGTGAACTGCTCGGCTTCGCTGATATCAAGCGGATCAACCCCACTGTACGGACCTCCCGGGCCTTCTCCATACATGAGAGGCTGGGAGATATACAACCCGCCATCCAGAGTCCGCTTCGGCACACTCGCAAAGAGCGCGTTCGAGCGGAAAATCTGATCCTGGACTTTGGGTATGAAGGCCCGCTCGGTGAACGAATTCACCTGAGTCCAGTTGACGGTTGTTGAGGGAAGAACCATTGTTTAGGTGCTCCTTTGCCTAGCCGACGTTGACTTCATCCACAAAGGCATCCTCAAGCTGTGCCGGAGTCATGGATTTGTAGTCCTTTGCTTTCGGCTGGGCGTCTGACCTCTTGCCGGCGGGTACGAGTCGAACCACCCCCGGCTTCCTGACTGCCCGCAAGGCCGCCGCTTGCCCCGATGCGCTGGCCTTTGCTGTGGCCTTCTCCATGAGGTAAGCGGTCGTCTTCGCCGCGGCTGCCAGCGTTTTGACACCAAATCTCGGATCACCCTTGAAGGCTCCGTAGACTTGGTTAAGGACGCTCGAGCGGAAATCCTCATCGACGATATCCGGATAGTCGCTTTGCAACTTGTCGAATACCCTGTCGATTTGGCTGTTTGCTTGAGAGACCTCGACTTCGCGTTTCCACGTCATCAGCTCTTGATTCTGCTTCTGAAGAGCTGCGACGTGAGGATCATTCGAGATATTGCCTTGGGCAAGTTTCTCGAATTCTCCGATTTCTGCCTCGAACTTCCTCCGGATATCCGGATTCTTCTCGAAAAAGTTTTTCAGTTCACGGTAGGGCTTGAGCGATTGCATCTCGCCTTCGGCCCCTTCGTACTGCTCTCGAAGACTCTGGAACTCCTCGAGAACCCCCGCGGATTGCTCTTGGTTGGTGAGAGCCTCGATGATCTGATCCGAGGTGAACTCTTGGCCGTTGACCTCGAAAACGTCCGCGGCTGGCGCTTCGGCCCCCTCGGCCTCGGTGGCGGGCTCTTCGGTGGGAGTCTCCTCGGTCTTTTCTGCCAGCTCCTTCTGAAAGCGAAGGTTATACGCTTCTGCGGTTTCGGCGGGAGTCTCGGCGGTCTCCTCCGGAGCAAAAAAGTCTGGGGGCTCTTCGAGCTTTCCATGATCCGCCATCAATGAGGCGTCATAGTCATCCATCGACTGGAATCCCTCTGGTGCTGCGGTGGCTAACTGAGAGCCAGTCGGGTTGTTGGGATCTTGTGGCATTGTGTTCCTCCTAGAGAAGCTCTAATTCGTCGGTTACTTGTGGAGCCGCCGGTCCTCCCGGAAGCTGTGGCGCCCCACCGGGCGCGGGTGCGCCTTGGGGTGGCGCTCCGGCCTCTTCATTCCCCGCTCCGGATTCGACAATACGAATCCCAAGCTCTCCCATTTTCTGCAATTCCGGAATAGCGGCGTCGGGGATATCTTCCCCGCTCTCGAGAACCTCTTCGAGCTTGGCATTGACCACCCGAAGGGCATCGGCCAAGTCGTCTTCGATCTCGATGGTCCTCTTCTTCGATCTGTTCTCCCCTTCAACACCGGGGATCACGTCGTTTGGGGTCTCGATGGGCGGAGGAGTGTCCAAGCGTCCCCCCGCTTGCCGGCGGATTGCCTCGAGTGCAGGCGGAATCTGGTCGCTCATATGTTCAATCCTTGGTTGTTCAAACCTCCGCCCCGTCCGGAAACCTGGGGTCTACGCTGGGGCCGGCTGCCGAAACTCTGGATGTCTCCACCGCCACCATTCCCGTTCCCGCCGCCTCCACCTCCCCCGGCTCCACCGAGGGCAATGGCGGTCTGCATCTGCTCTTGCCGACGTAGACGGGCAAGCACCCGGTCCCGCCCCGGATGCTGGATATAGTTGAGCGCTTCTTCCTTGTCGAAGAGGCCGGCGCCAAACAGCTCGAGGGCTTCCCGCTGTCGGGCGTCCCGGGACCGGGGGAGGGTGGATCCGGCTACAATCTCGAGATCCCAGCCGGCCCGCACGATCTCCGGGGTAATGACGGTGAACTCCACCTCCCCCGTTTCGGGATTGTGGGTCCGGATGAGCTTGGGCTTCTGAAGGAATTGCTGATGGTAGGCAATCGTCATTTCGCCCCAAAGGCGGATCGCCTGTTCCATATGCCGGGTCAGGAGTCGAATTCGGGTCTGGGCGGCTTCCTGAAGCTGCTCGATGGCAACTCCGGCGGTGATTCCAACCGGCTTCTTGCCTTGGGTGACATCGAAAACGCCGGTCGTGTCGTCCGCAAGGCGGATCAACATTTCCAGCGTATCCATCACATACTTGGGAAGAGGTACGCCAGGGATCTTGTCCACAATCCCACCGCCCAGCGCGTTGTACATGACCGCCAACCCGGGTTCTCCGGTAAGCATCTTGGGGTCCACACCGGCATTCTTACTGACCTTCCACTGTCCGCTTGCCATGAGGGCGGCGTTGTCGAGGATGATACCCAGAAGTTTGTTGATATACCGATTGATCGGCACAAGGTTTTCGGTGAAGGAGACACTCCAAAAGGAGCCGTTAATAGGGTGAGATGTTTGTTTGATGTAGGGCCAGCGAGAATGCCAGTATGGGTTTGCGTCATCGAATACAATCTCCTGGCCGGCAACCACAATCAGCCGGCCGTGGGGAAACTTGAGATGCTCGATCCTGACCGGCTTGCCGTTCTCGTCGATAGGCTGCCCGGTCTCCGGATCGAAGGCGTCCGCCTCGATGGTCTCTTGATCCCGGACCCAGAACTGCATGACCTCGATCTCGCGTTCGGCCTGCATATCCGAGCGTCCGGGGACTTCCTGCACCATGAGGCTTTCACCGGAGTAGGTGCCTGCAATCGCCCCTTGGCGCCCAGCCCACGGCTGGGGAGCAATGTCCTCGATACCCCTGCCCTGGAAGCGGGCTCCGGGTATGACCCGCCGTGACTCCGCCTTCGGCCAGCGGCGAAGCACCTCGGCGCGGGGCATCAGGGTACGGTGGGTAAAGATCCGGGCATCAGATATGGACGTTGCGCGTCCGTCAGGAAAGGCGTTCTGCGGCGGCATGACCTCGGTGCAAGGGCGCCCCCTCTGCTCGTCATACCAGTTATACATGATCCCGTCGCCGTAGATGAGAGCGTTCTTGCTGTTCATCTCCAGGTTGGCGTCCATACCCTGCCGGTCCCACTCGTAATCCATCATCTTCTGCATGACGTCGGCATACTTCTGCCATTTGGGATGTCGAGCGTTCACATGCACGCGAGGACTCGAGTCCGTCATGATTGGGATGATGGTCTCGATCTTGGAGTAGGTTATCGGGATCCGTGGAGAGGCTTTCCACGAAGGGCGGGCTTTCTTCCAATGATGACCTCGGTAGAAATTCCAGTTCTCTTCCCAGGATTTCGTAGCCTCATCCTTGAAGGCTCGAGCATCCTCGAAGACGGTAAGGAGTCGCCTCACCTTTCTCTCATCGGACTCGCTCTGGCCCGGTATTCCCTCGGGGTTGAGAAGGGAGACGCTTTGAACGGGCATTTAGAAATCTTGACCGATGAGAGGCAACCCATCTTTTCCTAAAGACTCATTAAGTTCTCTCGTCAGCCGCTTGAGTCTTTTTCTAATCGCCTCTTCTGTTGCTGTGCCGCGGTTGAAGGTTTTGCCCTTGCCGGTTCGAGCAAATTCCCTGAGATCGTTCATAACCTTCCGAGACGCAATGGAGGTTTTCGCTTTCTTCTTTTTACGAACTTTCCCGGGCGATTTGGATGATATAAATTGAAGAGGATCCGCCGCCACGCTTGCTGCAATCTTCGTAACTTTCTTCCCTGGATGTTTAGGCATTCATGGCCTCACTTGGTATTCCGGTTTCCTGTTCTTTTCTCAATTCGGCAAGCACACCTTCTCGCGCGTCCCCCAGCTCCGCCACATACTCATCGGCAGCCTTGCCAATCTGCTCCTGGCTTTCCTTGTGCGCCTCTCGTTTGTACCGGTTGATTTCCTTCCGGTAGTCCTCCTGAGAAATGTCCCCGACCTCCACCATATCGGGGTGCGCTCTCATCGCCCGTTGGTACGGCGTTGGCACGATTGGCCGGGAACGGGGCGGCGAAAAGAGCCGCTTGAGCAAACTGCCATCCACCGCACAGTGCTCATTGTCCCGGTCAGCGATCATTGGGTATCGCGTGTCAACCGTCTCGCAAGTGGAGCAACGGTAATCGTAGGCTGGCATCAGCCGGTTACGCGGTCAGTAGAGACGGGGGTGTGGGCGGTCGGCGGTCCAAGACCCATCTTCTCGGCTTCAACCTCGAATTGTGCCCGGGTGACCTCAACCTCCATCGAGCGTTGCCCGCCGCCCTTGGTCTCTTTGGTGAGGGTTACAAAGCATTTTCCACCCTCAATCGGCGTTACAGTGAACACTATCTGCCCCCTTTTCAGCTATGGTACCAATCCGTTTCACGATAGTTGGTATACGCCATCATCTCCATTGACGCAACTTTTTTCTCGTAAGCCTCTTGTTCGGCTACCGCTGGAGACTTCGGAAGGTCGGTTGGGTCGAGACCTTCTCCCCGGAATCCAAGGTCAAGTTGGTAGGCTAGAGCGTCGATTGCGTCCCGGTAGGTTCCGCGTGGAAACCGCTTGAATTCGTCGATGATGATTTCGTGCTTCTTCTGCCACCGGAACCGTCGCTGCCGGCAGATCGGCTCGAACCCGAGGATCCGGCTATCCTTGTCCCGCATCTTCTCCGGTAATTCGGTGAAGGGCGGGTATTCCCCGATGTCGGCGGCCATTTCCGCGGCGTTGTAGGAGTAGATTGCCTGGAAACCGTGGGATTCAATGCCCACCGCTGACGGTGACCACACCCGATTCTGCCTGAATATCTCCTCGAGAAGTGACCGCGGCTTGACCCCCTTCTCCCGGAAGAGATCCAGCAGAAAGCAATTCCCATCAGCATCCCAGCCGCAGGTTAGCACCACCGCATTACACGCTCTCTTATTCTTGGAAATCGCTGGGTCTACGGTAGTTACCCGGGTCAAGCTCCGTAGCCATTCCCACTTCCCAAGCTCGCTGTCGAAGTCGGCATCGAGGTCGAAGATGGTCTCGGGACCGAAGTAATCCTTCTTGAAAACCGCATCGGACTGGTCGATAACGTCGTTGTTGTACTGGCTCTGGTAGAGCCACGGCGTCATGGTCTTCTTCTTGCCATCGAGGAAAGTTTGAGTCAGACGGGTTGGGAACCAGAGCGCCCCCTTGCCCTCGGCAATCTCCTCGGCAGTTCGCTCGGCCCGCTCGAGACGCACCTTCACATGCCCGGACTCAATGAGCTTTCCGTACAGATCGGCGTCATGCCACCGGGTTCCGTTGATGAAAATGAGGGAGAGAGGGGGGTCCATAATCGGCTGCAACCCCTCGTAAAGCCGCTGGCCCTTCATGATCATCTCTTCTGAGGTGATTTGACGGTCGGTCACAATATCGTCAAGAGTTCCCAGATCGTAGTGCCCACCCACCTTAGCGGCGTCGATGGACGTGATATTGATGTTCGCTTCTCGAGCTACCTGGTCTTGCCGGCTGGAGAGGTCCATCTGCTTCGTAGACCAGCGGGATTGAGAGTACCGGTTTGGGGTGAACTTCCCGAAGAGCTGATGGATAAGCCCGTTACGCTCGTAGTGGTTACGGATGACCTGGCCGAATTCCCTGGCCTTGTCGTCGGTCTCCCCGACAAGCAGGATCCTCTGATCGTAGCCCTTCTTCCCGTTGAAGCTCGGAGGTGCTTCCCAGCCTCCCGGTGCCTTGGTGGGGTCCGGGGGGTCATTCTGAAGGGTGACCCAGAGTGTAGCGCCGATGGTGATTACGGTCGTCTTGAACCCACCCCGAGGGTACAGGTTCATGTGGGTGTAAAGGCCACCGACGATGTATTCCTGATCCATCCGGCCGAAATAGGCACGCTCGAAGTCCGCGCACATTTGGCCGTGGGTGTCCCAGACCATTTCGGTGAGACCGAGGATCACCTTGCAGAAGTTGTATAAAGCGAGTCCGGGAACCCACTTCCCGTCCTTGTCCTCGTAGTAGCGAACCCGGCGCCGGAGCAATTCGATCTGGGTATCGGAGTATTGCCGGATCTCTTCAACGGTGAGATCGGCCATCTAATGCACCTTGCCGACGACCTTCAGCGGCTCCTCGACCTTCTCCAGAAGATCCTTGTTCAGCTCGACTTGCTTGGCGGCATCCTCGGTGGTCAAGAATTTCGCGGTGCTGTTGGGGTCCGCGGTCCGGATCCGGTCTACCAATCCGCTGAATTGCTCGAGGCAGGATCGGAAGAGGTAGACGAGATCCCGGCTCTCGAACAACTCCGGCTCTTCCACCAGCCGGCGCATCAGCTCATTCCACGATAGGGTGGAGAGCGCATCGAGTTTTCCCAGGATCCCGCTTACCCCATCTTTGGTGAAGTCACGTTCCACGGTGGCTACAGCGGTCTGCACCGCCTCAAGCTCACCGACCGTCATCTTGGATTCACGGAAGGAGGAGAGCTTTGAGCTTACATACTGGCGGGAAAGGCCGGTCTTCTCGGCAATCCGACCTGCATCGGGGCCGAAGAGGTGGTAGAAGTGGCGAACCAGCCTCTCCCGGAGCACGATGATCTGCCGTGGATCGCGCCGGCCCACAGCAGTTATCATCCGGTAGAACTTGCTGCGCTTCTTCGGTTCAAGCTCACTTTCCTCGATGAGCTGGCCGAATTGAACGTCTATCGGGGAGTCACGACTCAAAAGTAAGTCCGGAGACCAGCATTGCCAAGCACCGCGGAATCAATCTCCTCGGTGTTGACGTACCTGCCTTCGGCTTCGACGAAGGCCATTACACCGTCTCCGAAGAGCCCGATTTGATATCCGCCCCGGCCGGCGAACTTGAGACCCTCGCCCCCGAAGTCGCTCCCGGCACCCACAGCGATGTACACCCCGGGCTTACCGGCTCCCGAGAGCGAATATTGCATCCACCCCCAGATGGACGTGGCGATGGCTCGCTTGTCCTCCTGAGTCATGTTGATGCGGGCGGACAGGGCGACCTTGGGGCCGAAGTGCATACCGAGGCCGAGAAACGTGGTGATCCCGGCCCGGGAGACATCGACCGAATCCGCGGTGCTCGAGTCGGCAAGACTGGTGAAGAACCCGGGGCCAATATCCATGAAGAATCGGGGGGAAGACTCTTCGGCTTCGTCCTGCGCGAAGACAGGCGCGGCGAGCAGTATTCCGAGAACTATTGCGATATAGCGCATACTCTCCTCCTTTCGGGCGAGACAACGCTATATCGGAAAAAAAGTCAAGGGAACAGGCAGGCCGCCTCACCCGCCAAGGTTCAACCGCCCGCCTTTCCCAAGATTTCATCGAGCTTCTTTCTCCGAGCACCTCGAAAGATCCCGGAGGAGAGCTGTAGATCGTAGTCCAGAGCTTCGGACACTTCCGAGAATCCGGCAAACTCCCGTTCGGCAAGATTCCTCGTCATGAACCGGCTGGCCTCGCAAGGGCAGGTTAGATGCTTGTGAATCGGATGACGTAGGAACCGCGGGCCATCAAGCTCCGGCACTATCCGACGCTGGTCTCCGAGATCAATGCTCACCCACGTTTTCATCCAAATGATGTCACAGGCGAAGCAAACCACCTCAAAGGTGTTGCCCCGAGCATTCTTCTCCAGGTAAGACCAAACTCCAAAACCGTCGAGTTTCTTTACTAATCCTGCCGGTGGATCGAATTGCTGGCGGTCCCGGCGGATAATCAGCGTTCGCTCTGGAAGAGGCGCGTACCCTTCAAGGCATTTGATAATCACGATTTACCTCCAAAGTCGTGCGGGATACGGTCAGGAATCCGGGATGGTGGTTCATGCTGCTTGGGAAGGGGGTCTGGGTCGTCATTCCAGCATTCGTGCTTGATCCAGCGGCAGAGGTGTTTGAGCTGGATGGGATCTTTGCCGGTTCGGGCAATCGCCTTCTTCGCATCGGCTTGGATCTCGAGCCTTTGACTCATGAAGTCGGGGTGGGGTAGCTTCCCTCCCCGGTTCCATGCCTCCCTGGATTCCTTCTTCGAGCCTATTGGCATTCCGATGTCCTCGTAGATTTGCTTGGCTTCCCTCCAAAATCGGTCAAAAAGCACGTAAGGTTTTT
>SDBT01006223.1_pt1 | contig 19868 bp, 19 predicted proteins | sample 2277101 | NCBI WGS metagenome assembly SDBT01 (sample SAMN10404973, study PRJNA504765) | marine sediment metagenome | isolation source: marine sediment core GS10_PC15, 103 cmbsf | place: Arctic Ocean: Southern Knipovich Ridge | collected 2010 | reverse complement strand
AAAGAATTTAGTGTAGGGGTGGTATGGAGACTGTGGTTGTGTTTGTAGAGCGTATTGGGGTACTAATGGTCCAGAATGTTATTAGGTCTAATTTTGTACATTTTGGGACGAATGTGAGGTAGATTAGTAAGTGAACACCACGAATACTTATGGAAGGTTGCCTGATGGAGTTTTGGGGCCCCACAGGAGCGCCGGGGTACGGGAGACGGGAGCTGAACGGCGTTTACGAACCGAGCAGGCATGAGCCGTTGCGCTCTATAGGCCATGCCTGAATCCCTGCGAACCCATAGTTAAGCCACGTGACTTCGAGGACCTTCCGACAGAGTGCAATGCAGACGCGCAATGACCTGACGCAATAGCATCTCTAGTCAACGGTAACAACTCTCGTCGCGCCCTTGCCCCAACCTCAAACTACCCTGAGGCACGCCTTTCTGACCCACATTGCTTATTTTGCAGCGACCTTGAATTCCGACGGATCGGTAACTGACAAGCACGATTGGCCCTATACCGACCTAGTAAATTGGGCCCACGCGCGTGGAGTGAAAGTCGTTTTAGTTGCAAGAAATTTTCATACATCTCAAGTAACAACTCTTCTTAGTTCAGCCTCGAATCGGCAGAACGCGATCAATAATCTTCTCTCGGAAGTGCAGGCGGCCGGTGCAGACGGAGTAAATATTGATTTTGAATATGTTGCAGCGACTCAGCGGACAAATTATGTCACCTTCATGAGAGATTTGACAAATACTTTTCACTCGAATATTTCCGGGTCTCATGTTTCAACTGATACACCAGCCGTGGATTGGTGGGGGTCGTATGATTATGACGGCCTTGCAGATGCAACAGACGGGCTGATGATCATGGCTTATGATTATCACTGGTCAGGCGGGCCAGAAGCTGGTCCTGTGTCTCCTTATGATGATTCATCGACCTGGGGAAGCTCGCTAAACGTGGTTACGACAGTTGAAGATTATTTAACAAAAACTGGAGACGATCGTAGCAAGCTGATTTTGGGTGTTCCATACTATGGCTATGACTGGCCGGTGTCGTCTGGAAATATTCCCGCGAGTACCACGGGAAACGGTACAGCCAAGAGTTACGCTACGATTCAGGGAGAGCTTGAAGCAGGGAAGACGCGCTTATGGGATCAGGCGTCAAAAACACCTTACGTAAAATACGGCAGCTATCATCAGATTTGGTATGACGATGCCTCAAGCCTGAACTATAAATACGACTTGGTTAATTCCGCTAACCTTCAAGGAATTGGAATCTGGGCGCTTGGATACGACGGCGACTATCCGGATCTTTGGAACCGGATTCAGGCGAAGTTTGCGAGTCCGACTTCTTTTAACCTTCTTACTCCTCCAAACAACAGCACAATTAATGATGCCCGACCAACTCTAGACTGGGAGGATTCTGAAGATGGCAATGTTTATTACAAATTAAGGTATTCAAAAAATAGTAATTTCAGCAGCTTTGATGAAATTGAAGGAATTTCCGAGAGTAAATATACTTTCACCGAAAATTTAGATTCCGCAAAATATTATTGGAAAGTCGCTGCATTAAGCAGTTCAGGCGGCGAGCGGTGGTCGGACCAGACCTGGAATTTTACCTATGACCCCAATGGTAACCCCGAGCTTTCGATTCTCACGGCTGCCGGGCCTGGCGGTGGGCCGCACATTAGAGCATTTACGCATTATGGGGCGGAAATCTATAATCCCCATAATTTGTTCTCCTACGCTGAAGCTTTCCGTGGCGGGGTATACGTCACTGCCGGTGATGTAGATAAAGACGGAATAGACGAAATTATTACTGCTCCCCGCGCCGGAGGAGGTCCCCAGGTTCGTGTCTTTGAACAGGACGGCACGCCCAGGGGAATTGAGATCTGGCCATTTCATCCTAACTCGCGGACAGGAATTAACGTGGCGGCCGGAGATGTTGATGGAGACGGGAAGGACGAGATCGTTGTTGCGCAGTCAGAACAAGGACAGGCATGGGTAAAAGTTTATCGATACAATGCTGAAAAAACGATCATTGGCGAATGGAACGCTTATGGCCAGGTTGAGTGTGGTGCATCTGTAGCGATGGGTGATCTCGATTACGATGGAAAAGATGAAGTGATCGTAGGCGCTGGCCCTGGCGGCGGACCACAAATCAGAACGTTTGAGGCGGATGGGACGCCAAAATCGATTCAGTTCTTCGCCTTTTCGCAAAGTTATCGAGGCGGAATCGACGTTGCTGCTGGGGATGTTGATGGAGACGGTAAAGCTGAGATTGGCGTGACGCAAAAAGAGGAACAAGCCTGGACTAAAGTTTACAGATATAATTGGGATCAATCGATCATTGGAGTATGGAAAGCGTTTGCAGATTTTCCAGTCGGTGGATTAGTTACCATGGGCGACATTGACCGCGACGGATATGCGGAAGTTGTTGTTGGAGCTGGGAAAATCGGCGGGCCGCAGGTTAGAGCGTTTGAGGCGGACGGAGCGGCGATCAACAATACGAATTTCTTTGCGTATAGCGAGGCGTTTCGAGGCGGGACGGATGTGGGAGTGGCGAAGTTTGATTGAAAATATAATTTTATGCCAAGCACAAAAGATAATAAGAGAAATTATCTTCCCTGGATTATAGCTTTGATTATTATTATGACAATATCGCTGATCGCATGCTTGGCAGGAGGGCTATATTTATTTTTCCGACAAAGCCAGTAACTGTCAGAGAATGATATCCTGATATCCAACGTTTCTCCAAACCAAAACATTTTAATCAAGATAAATGAGAATTTGACTTTAAATTCAAATAGCAACGGATCATTAAAAAATATTAATATCAGTTTTGATACAAATGAGTCAAACTAGGTAGATACAAGTGATTGGCAGATGTATAGCAACGCGCGCTACGGCTTTGACCTGAAGCTTCCCGAATATTTCGACTGCGAGGAGGCGGTGAATGGAGACAGAATAGACTGTATCTATTCTGATCCGCCGATGACGATCCGCGTGTGGGGCGAGGTTAACCACGAAGACTGGGGTTTTATGGAAGCGCTTCAGTATGATCAGATTGGTTTGGAGAATACAGAAGCTGACGACTTAGAAGTGATCAGAGAGAAAAGCATTACGATGGGAGGGGAAGACGGGGTGTGGGCAGTCTGGATGTATAATTTGCCGGCAACCGGAGAAGATAATATATCAGCTCGGGCATATACGGTTAAAGATGAAAATGTTTATAAAATTGAATTGATAATTGATGCCAGCGAGTGGAGAGAGCAAGAAAATATGTTTAAGGCAGTAGTGGATAATTTTAATATTGGGTAGTTTGTAGAAAATATTTATTTATAATGGCGGAGTAGAATAGCTCCGTTTTTATGTATCGAAAAAGGTCAAAAACAAGAAAAATTATTCGCCTGAAAAATTATAATTATTCACGCCCGGGGTATTATTTTGTGACAATTTGTACAGAAGGTATGGTTAATTATTTTGGGCGGATTGTTGGTGGAAAAATGTATTTAAATAAATTTGGTAAAATTACGGAAAGAAATTGGATTGACATTCCGAACCATTTTTCGAATATTTCGATAGATCAATTTGTTGTGGTGCCCGATCATGTTTATGGGATAATTATTGTAGTGTCCGCATATATGTGGACACTACAGTCGGACAATGACGACCAATGCAACCACGCATATATGCGGACCCTATATAATTGCGATCGAACAAAAATGGCCGTTCCCAAAATTATGCAATTGTATAAATCGTCGGTTACAAAGGAAATAAACAGAATACAAAATGAATTTCATTTTCAATGGCAAAAATCATATTACGACCACGTCATTAGAAATAAACAATCCTTAAACCAGATTCGTAGATATATCAAAAATAATCCGTTAAAATGGGAAGAGGGTAAAAACAATTGGGGATGGACGAAGGGCAGTCTTTTTTTTAGGCCAAATATTTGTTAGAATAAGACTACAATGCCCAAATCCAAAGACAAACTAGTCCTGATCGACGGAAACGCGCTCATTCATCGGGCTTTCCACGCGCTGCCTCCGCTCACGACTTCCAAGGGCGAGATCGTAAACGCGATTTTTGGTTTTACCTCGATTCTTCTGAGAGCGTTGAAGGACCTCAAACCGGAATATATCGCGGTTGCTTTTGATACAAAGAAAAAAACATTCAGGGATAAACTTTACAAAGAATACAAAGCCACGCGCGCCAAAGCTCCCCAGGAGCTTTATGACCAGATTCCGCGGGTCCACGAGGTCGTAAAAACTTTCAACATTCCAGCCTTCGGGGTTGACGGATACGAGGCTGACGACGTAATCGGGACGGTCTCCAAGATTGCCGAAAAAAAAGGCGTGGAGACGGTGATTGTCACCGGTGATAAGGATACATTGCAATTGGTAGATAAAGATACAAAAGTCTATACTCCTAAAAAAGGTATGAGCGATTCGATTTTGTATGACCCGAAAATGGTTAAAAACAAGTTTGATATTACACCTGATCAATTAATTGACTATAAAGGACTTGCCGGGGATTCTTCTGACAATATTCCTGGAGTGCCGGGTGTGGGGGATAAGACCGCAACGAGCCTTTTGAGAGATTTTAAAAATATTGAGAATTTATACAAGGAGCTCCATTCCAAAAATCCATCGGCGAAAATTCAAAAATTACCTGATTGTCTGAAGAAAAAACTTCTGGACAATGAAGACCAGGCAAAGCTTAGTAAGAAGCTGGCAACGATTGTTTGTGACGTTCCCCTAAAATTTGAGCTGAAAAAATGTATTGTCAGGGACTACGACCGGGCAAAAGTTGTAAAGCTTTTTCAAGAACTTGGATTTAAAAGCCTCCTCGCGCGTCTCCCGGAAGCAAGAGAAGCCGTGGCTGGAGAGCAGAGTGTAATGTTTCAGACAGAAGAAAAAATCAGCAGCATGAAAAAGGGTAATATGAAATATGAACTTATCGATTCTGGGCCTAAACTGTCTAGCTTGGTGAAAGAGCTTAAAAAAATATCCTCGTTTGCGATTGATACGGAAACGACAAGCGAACGCGTGATGGAAGCTGAGCTCGTCGGGGTGTCGGTGTCGTTTAAAAAAGGGGAGGCATATTATATCCCGGCGGCCGTGCTGGATAAAGAGGGCAAGGATCTTGTAAAGATTATTGGGGACGAAAAGATCAAGAAAATCGGCCAGAATATGAAGTTCGATTATCTTGCGTTAAAGAATCACGGCATAGAGATGCGAGGGCTATATTTTGACACGATGATCGCGTCCTACCTTTTAAACTCTGGATCGCGCCGCCATAATTTAAACGATATGGTTTTTACCGAATTCGGATACGAGATGATGCCCTTCGACGATCTTGTCGGGAAAGGTAAAGATAAGAAAAAAATCACCGAGGTATCTCTGGATCGCCTCACTTTCTATGCAGCCGAAGACGCTGACTATACATGGCAGCTTTACGAGGTGTTTAAGAAAAAGTTAAAAAGAGAAAAAGCGCTCGAGAAACTGTTTTATGATATTGAGATGCCGTTGATTTTAGTCCTTGCGGTGATGGAAGAGAACGGAATTAAGGTGGACATAAAATTTCTAAAAGGGCTTTCCGTTGATTTTTCAAAAGACATTGATAAATTGACTTACGAAATTTATAAGATAGCCGGAACCTCAGATTTTAATATTAATTCTACTCAGCAGCTTTCAAAGATATTATTTGAAAAGTTGAAGATTGATACCGGAGGAATAAAAAGGACAACCACAGGATATTCTACCGCGTCTTCCGAGCTCGACAAGCTTAAAAAGAAGCACAAGATTATTCCGTTGATCGAGAAGTATCGGGAGTATAAAAAATTGAAGTCAACATATATTGACGCGCTACCCAAGCTCGTAAATAAAAAAACTAAGCGCCTTCATACAAGTTTCAACCAAACCGTGACTGCGACCGGCCGGCTTTCCTCGTCTAACCCGAACCTCCAGAATATTCCGATTAGAACCGAACTTGGTCGCCACATCCGCCGTGCTTTTATTGCTGATCGGGGTTACAATCTATTATCTGCTGACTATTCTCAGATTGATCTTCGAGTGGTGGCGCATATTTCCGGAGACAATATGATGCTTACTGCCTTCAAGCGCGATGAAGATATTCATGCCAGAACCGCCGCTTTGGTCTTTGGAAAAGATATTAAGAAAATAACTCCTGATGACAGGCGCGTGGCAAAAACCGTTAACTTCGGGGTTGTTTACGGAATGGGAGCTTATGGCCTGGCGAGAACTCTAGGAATGGGCGTGGTAGAGGCGCAGGACTTTATCGACGGGTATTTCAAAACCTACCCCGGACTCAGGCGCTATACAGAGGAGACGATCAGGGATGCCAAGAAGCGAGGCTACGTGGAAACGCTTTTGGGGCGACGGAGATATCTTCCTGACCTTAAGGTAGCCCAGCCGATGGTGAGAGCTACGGCCGAGCGCATGGCGATCAACATGCCGGTCCAGGGAACTGCCGCAGATATTATTAAAATCGCGATGAACAACCTCTCTGCCAAAGATCTAATCCAGACCGAAGACTGCTTGATGCTTATCCAGGTGCATGACGAGTTGCTATTTGAAATTAAGGATGATAAATTGGATAAACTATCAAAGGAGATTGAGAAAATAATGTCCTCGGCTTATAAGCTTATAATTCCCTTGAAGGTTGACCTTAAAGCCGGGAAGAATTGGGAAGAAATGAAACCATTATGATTTTACTTTTATACGGCGAGGATACATTCAGGTCTCGCCAGAAATTAAACCAAATAAAGGATAAATTTAGAAAATCCGATCCGTCGGGGATGAATTTAACGGTGCTTGACGGTAAAGAGGCGAGTTTTGAGGAAATTAAAAAGGACACAGTGACGATGCCCTTTATCGGGAAAAACCGGCTGGTGATTGTTGAAAATATTCTATCGGCAAACCGGGGCGAGAATCTTCTAAAAGCGCTTCTAGATTTTATTAAAGATAAGAAAATTCCAGATTCTACGGTTTTTATCTTTTTTGAAGAAGGTGAGCCTGATAAAAGAAAAAAGCTTTTCAAGGAACTCGCGAAGCCAAAAAAGTCAGAAAAGTTTGATTTATTGGAAGGATCACAGCTCAACTCATGGATTGAAAAGAGAGTAAAAGAACTCAACGGCAAGATTGATCGCGATGCTGTAAATAAGCTCTCGGCTTTCGTAGGATCCGACCTTTGGCAGATGGATAATGAGATCTCAAAGCTGTTGTCTTTTGGAGATGACAAGATTACCTCGGAAAATGTTGAGAAAATGGTGCGCGCCAAGCTCGACACAAACATTTTCAATTTCACGGACGCGGTTGGAAAAAAGGACAAGAAGACAGCCCTAAAGCTTCTCCATGATCAGTTAGACAGCGGCGCGCATCAGTTATATCTTCTTAAGATGATGACTTTTCAGTTCAGGAATTTATTGATTGTTAAAGATTTATCCGAACAGAGTTCGAATCAGTACGCGATCGCAAAAGAGGGTGGGATGCATCCTTTTGTGGTTCAAAAAACACTGCCCCAGGTGAGGCAGTTTGAGATGGAGAAGCTAAAAAAGATTTATCAGGAACTATTGAATCTGGAAATAGCTTTTAAAACCAGCAAGGCAGATCCGGTGGTGCTTCTTGATAAGTTTGTGGTGGAGGTTTGCCGATAATATAGAATGTCATTTCGAACTATTGCTTTTTGATGAATATTTAAACATGTACGTGAGAAATCCCGAACTCATATCCGACCACGATATTTTAACTGAAGAGTATTCTTTTTAAGTGTTGACCACTTTTTTGACGGCAAAAAAGTGGTCAGAAAAAACCGCTGGGGCAACTGTGCCCGGGCGTTGATCTAAGCATGAAGTGATTCATCCGCCTCACCCCCTTCGCTCTTCCACCTCCGGTGTCATCAGCTCTCGGGGGTTCGGCTCGGGGCAGGAGTCGCCCCAGACCCCATAAATCTTATAGAGTATAGTGATTTAATAAAAAACCCCGCTTTGTGTGGGGTTCAGTTATTATTATTTCTTTTCGGGCTTTGTTTCTTTTTTCACTTTCTTCGTAACCTTCCTTTCAGTCTTTTTTACTTCTTTCTTCGGTTCCTTCCCGATTTTATTTACAATTGCTGACAGCCGCGACTTTTTTCTGGACGCAGTGTTTTTTTTGATAAGATTTGTTTTTGCTGCTTTATCGAGCGCTTTATAGAGTTTCTGGAGCGTTTTCTTGGCTTCATCTTTTTTACCGGCGGCGGCGAGCTTTCTAAGGGATTTTACTAGCTTAGACAGTTCGTTCTTTTTAACAGTATTTCGTTTCTGATTCTTCTTGGATTTTCTAAGATACTTAATTCCTGCGTGTTTTATTGGCATATTTATAGGTTAAAATGTATGTGAAGATTATTCTAACATTATGATATAAAAGTGCAAGAGGGAAGGACAGAGAAAATATCAAATTACAAATGGCAAATAACCCTAACATGGCTTGAATAAGCCAAAATGGGATACTTTTTAGCTATAATACTTGACAATAAGTCAATTCTATGATAATATATAAGGCTTCAAAATTTGGAGCATTTTCTGATCAAGGATGGCTCTTTGTTTCATACCAACTGGAGGTTCTCATGTTTAGCAAATGCATCAATTGTTGTTTTGCTCTCATCGCCATGTTCGTCATCGTTTACCCATTCGTGGTTCTCGGTTGACGAATCGAATCCGGCCCCCCCCAACCCCTCCTTACCCTGGTCTTTGCGAAATCCCCGTGGATATTGCAAAGACCTTTTTTTATTGACAATAAGTGTAGCCATGATAATTTTAAATATCGGAATAAACCTTTTCCAGGGGGAAAGCGATGAATACAGGAAACAGCGGAATGCGGATAGACCTTTGGTGCGACGACTCACTATTATGTGAGGCGGATGACTTTAACACAAATCCCTCATGGGTAACTCCAGAGGCGATGCGGCTTTTTACTGACGACAATCTGACGTGCAAGCCTTCTGGTATAGAGCCAGGATGTGATTGGACTAAAAGCATTGATCCGGCAATATATTGTGACGACGAGTTGCAATGTGAATCCTGGGATCATGGGCTTGGTCCGGCACTGGCGAGGAAGATCGATCCGGATCTATACTCCGACGATGAACCGAAGATTGGTGATGAATGGCCGTTTGTCTTTTCTGAAGAGAGTCTGGCACTTTTCACATCGGACGTGATATTTGATTGTTAAAAGAAAATCCGAAGGTAATAAAAAAAGGGGCGTGACTGTTTGTCTTGACCCCTTTTGTATTTGTCTTAGAAAAACTTTATAGATTCAATTTAAATAAATTTTTTCAATTCATTAATCTGATCTCTAAGCTTTACCGCCTTTTCAAATTCAAGATTTTTCGCGGCTATGTCCATCTGGCTGGTCATATCTTTAATAAGCTGACCTAGATCCTTCTTTGAAATCTGCTTGAGGTGCTTGATGTATTTGCTTGTAGGCTCGCCCTTCTTCGCGGCTTTCTTTCCCGCGATCCGGTCATCTCTGATCGTTTTATTAATCGAGCGGGGAGTAATGTTGTGGTCTCTATTATAATCCTTCTGAATTTTGTGACGCCTGGCAGTTTCATCTATCGCGCCTTTCATCGATCTGGTGATTTTATCCGCGTACATTATTACCTGGCCGTTAATATGACGCGAGGCGCGGCCCATGGTCTGGATCAGTGCATTCTTGGATCGGAGGAACCCTTCTTTATCCGCATCGAGGATCGCAACGAGGCTCACTTCCGGAAGATCTAGGCCTTCTCGAAGCAGATTTATTCCCACGACCACGTCGTAGACTCCAAGGCGGAGGTCTCTTAATATTTCCAGCCGTTCCATCGTATCAATATCAGAGTGGAGATAGTGAACTTTAATATATAGATCAGATAAATATTCCGAGAGCTCCTCGGCAAGTTTTTTAGTAAGCGTTGTTATCAGAACGCGCTCTTTGTTTTTCACGCGCTTTTGAATCTCGTCGAGAAGATCGTCAACCTGGTCTTTGGTCGGTTTTATCTTGATTTCTGGATCCAGAAGCCCAGTGGGGCGGATGACCTGCTCTACAATCTGCTTTGATTTATTTAGCTCATAAACTTCTGGAGTGGCTGAGGTAAATATTACCTTATCTAAATGATTCTCAAACTCCTCAAAATTAAGCGGTCGGTTATCAAGGGCAGAAGGAAGGCGAAATCCGTGATCAACGAGGACAGTCTTTCTCGCTCGATCGCCGTTATACATCCCGCGGACTTGGGGAATGGTAATGTGGGATTCATCGATAATCATTAAAAAGTCCTTGGGAAAGAAGTCCATGAGAGTGTAGGGCGGTTCTCCGGGCGCGCGGCCGGAAAGATACCTTGAATAGTTTTCTATCCCCGAGCAGAAGCCGATTTCTCTAAGCATTTCCAGATCATAGTTCGTCCGTTCGGTGAGGCGTTGGAGCTCGAGGAGCTTTTTACGCTTTTTAAACTCCGCGGTTCTAATTTTTAAATCCTGCTCAATTTCACCCGAAATCCGATTTGCTTCTTCGGGGCTGAATTGATAATGCGTCGCTGGATATATATCGATTTGCTCGAAAGTGTTTAGGATTTCACCGGTCAGAGGATCAAGCTCGGTGATCTTTTCAATCTCATCGCCGAAGAAATCAACACGAAACGTGTTTAGAGTGTAGACAGGATGAATTTCAAGCCGGTCGCCCTTTACTTGGAAGGTTCCTCGAACTAAGTTCATGTCGTTTCTCTTATACTGGAGGTCGACGAGATCGCGGAAAATCTCCTCGCGTGTCTTGCCCTTGCCGATTGATAGAGGGAGCTTGGCGTCGGAATAAACCGCGGGATTGCCGAGGCCGTAGATGCATGAGACCGATGAAACAATGATCACATCGTCGCGGCTTGAAAGCGCCTGGGTGGCGGCGTGCCTCAAGCGATCGATCTCTTCATTAATATTCGTTTCCTTGTCAATATAAGTATCAGTCTTAGGAATGTAAGCCTCGGGTTGATAATAATCATAATAACTAACAAAATAGTGAACCGCATTATCCGGGAAGAATTCTCTAAATTCTGAAGCAAGCTGAGCGGCCAGTGTCTTATTATGAGAAAGGACGAGCGTGGGTCGCTGGTGCTTGGCAATAACATTTGCCATCGAAAAAGTCTTCCCAGAACCGGTAACGCCTAAAAGCGTCTGGAAGGGATAATTTTGGCTTAACCCGGCGGATAATTTTTCGATCGCCTGGGGCTGATCACCGGTTGGCTTGAATTCTGATTTTAAAATAAATCTGTTTGACATATAATGAATATAGGTATATTTTGTAATGTCTAGTATAACACCTTGGGTATTTCGGGGTAAGAGGTAGAACCTTAGGAGGTGGAGAATGAAAGCACTTGCATTTTTCGATTATGAAAAAGGCGGAGAGTCGTTCGTTGATATTTTTAATGAACATGGCCATCAGCTCGAGTTTACTTTGGATTGGAATAGATTAGTTCGCCTGGCAAAATCGGGTGAATATGACTGTATTCTCACCCAAACGACTTTCTTCAAGCTCGGCGCTATTCATGAAGTTTTGAAGGAAGTCAATGTGTTGAAGGTGGTTCTAATGAACCTCCGTCGAAATAGTGGGATCAGGGAAACCGCTTTTTCAGGTATGTTGAATCATCCCTTCCACATCCGCGGCTTTGAGGCATTCTTTGCCGAACTCACGAAATGCGTTTCGTCCTTTTTAGCCAAAAAAGGTGGGCCCTAGCCACCTTTTTTCTTTTGTGGACAACTTAATTGACTGATGCATAATCTATGGTATTTTAAATAGAAGTAAAAATATGAATAAAGTCGCCATTAATAAATTTTTCATTATTAAGCTCATCCGACCAGATGAGGCGGCTTTAGATAAGAATGCATAGGGAAATCCTAGATAGAGTCTAAGCGAAGCCGTCTCATAAAGGGCGGCGTTTTTAAACTACAGCGATTAGAAATTTCAATAAGAAAGCACACTACAATTATTTAGAAATGGAAAGGAGAAAGGATTTTAAGGAAGCGAGGTGTTAATTTAACAGAAACCAGACAGGAGGATTTTATCCAATGAAAGAAAAAGCAAGTGCAGCTGTTGGTGCAAGGAATCTGTTAGGTCGAGAGGTCGCTCCTCAGTCAGGGCTATGTGCTGTGTGTTCGAGGCAGTGTGTCGGATACTGTGAGGTCGGAATGTCAGCGCGGCTCGGGAAAAAGCCGATTTATCCGGAGTTCGGGAATACGACCTCCGGCGCGGCCAAAGAGTTCCCGGTAAGCCTCGGTGACTTACAGATCATGGGATCAAACAATGGAGTCGATGGTCTCGAGAACCCGAGCCCCGATACCATGCTTTTCAGCAACGTCGATCTTGCCACGACCCTCGGACGGGGAGACAACGCGATCAAGATTTCCCTGCCACTCGTGGTGCCCGGACTCGGTTCGACCTATATTGCCAAGCGAAACTGGACGGGTCTCGCCTGCGGCTTGGCTTTATCAGGCGTGCCACTTGTGATCGGGGAAAACGTAGTGGGATCGAGCCGGGAGACCGAAATCAAGGAAGGACAGATCGTCGATGCTCCCAAGATGCGCTATCGGGTGGAGGCATACCAGCGCTGGATGGAAATGGGCGGAGGCCACGGAGCAGTCGTCGTTCAGGAAAACGTCGAAGATAATCGTTTCGGCGTTCATCCATGGGTGATCGAAAAGCTCGGCGTTGAGATCGTCGAAATCAAAGACGGCCAAGGTGCGAAATGTATCGGCGGCGAGGTTATGACCAACGAGCTTGAAAAAGCTCTGTTCCTGAAAAAGAGGGGCTATCTTGTCATTCCGGATCCCGAAGATTCGGTCGTCCAGGAAGCCAAGCGGATGCATATCTTCGAGTGGTTCGAGAGGCATAGCCGGGTTGGATCGTTCGATCCCGCGGCTTTCATCAAACGCGTTGAGAACCTTCGAAGCATCGGTGCCAAGCAGGTCTGGTTCAAAACCGGCGCCTATCGTCTGCGTGATATCGCAACGGTCCTCAAGGCGTGTTGTGAAGCGAAGGTTGACGTGGTGACCATTGACGGCGCCGGCGGAGGAACGGGCATGTCCCCCTGGCGGATGATGCAGCACTGGGGGATCCCCACGGTCTATCTGATGGCGAGCGTTAGAGAGATGCTCCGGAAACTTGAAAAGAACTACCCTGAGCTTCCGAGTATCGTCGTTGCTGGCGGGATGGCCCTTGAAGATCATCTGGTCAAAGCGCTGGCGTTGGGCGATGGTTACTTCACCGCCGTGGGAATGGGCCGTGCGCTTCTTACCGCCTCAATGGTCGGTAAAAAAGTCGGACGAGAACTGGACATTAAAGAAGCGCCGGACGAAGCAGTTACCAGGGTGATCGGGAGAACCTTCGATGAAGCACTGGTTCATTCACGTGAGTTTAAGGCAGCGTTTCCCGATGTCGAAAAGGTGCTCACGAAGCCGGCCGATCTTGGATCAGCGATCGCGGTCTGGACTTTCATCAATAAACGCCTTGCCCAGGGATTCCAGCAGTTTTTGGCCGGCGCCAGAAAATTCAATCCCGGCTTGCTTAATCTGAGCGATGTCGCTGCCCTTACACGCGAAGCCGCGGATGTTTCAGGCGCCTCGTTCATTATGGACGTGGACAGAGGTGAGATTGACCAAATTCTCGGTGTCTGATGTTCAACATTTCCATTTCTAATTCCAGCAGGCGAACCCTCCGAGGCTCGCCTGTCTTTTTTTCTTGCTAAAAACGCTTAAAAAAGGTAAAATATCCACGAATACACGAATCATACAAATGACACTAATACTTATATTCGTGGCATTAGTGTTATTAGTGTATTCGTGAACAAGCCTTCGCGAATTTGTATATAAACTATGATTGCTTATCTATCCGGAAAAATTAAATATATTGCCGATGACTATATTATTTTAAATGTAAATAATGTCGGCTACCGGATTCACCTAACCCCGGTCGCTTTTTCTAAAGTGCCGGAAGCGGGAGAAGATGCTGAATTTTTTATTCATACTTACGTTAGGGAAGATGCTATTAATTTGTATGGCTTTAGAACTTTTGAGGAGCTCGATTTTTTTAAAACGATTATCGCAGTAGCCGGGATCGGGCCAAAGGCCGGGCTCGGAGTACTTTCAGCGGCCGGGGTGGAAGAGATCAAGAAAGCGATTGCCGAAGAGGATACATCATTATTTACAAGAGTGCCGGGAGTCGGCAAGAAGACCGCCGAGCGAATTATTCTAGAACTAAAGAGCAAGGTTGACGTGGTCGCTGGCAAGAAAAAGAGAAGAATGGGCGGGGAGGACTATGAAGACGCGATTGCCGCCCTGGTAAAACTGGGAGTCTCCACGCGCGAGGCTGAACAGGCTTTAGCTGAAGTTCCGAAGGAAGTGGCGAGCCAGGGCAGTGGCGAGCAGGTCAGGTGGGTACTTAAAAATATTGGATAAGTAAAAAAATATTGTGAAGGTAGAGAAGTTACAATCTGGCCAATTTGAAAGCTATAATAGTTTTCTAAAGAATAACAACGGATCCTTTCTCCAGACGCTGGCTTGGAAGGAGTTTCAGGAGAAAACAGGAAAACGCGCAGAGCTTCTAGTTGTAAGTGATGGCGGAGAGATCCTTCTCACCGCTTTGATGATCAGACACGCCCTACCCCTTCGAAAAAAGTATTTTTACATCCCCCGCGGCCCGGTGTTGTCACGAGAACTTTCAAAAGATAAGACTAGTGAAGTTCTAAGATTTTTTATCAAACGTCTTTGGGAACTTACTCAGAAAAGGACTCTTTATTTCAGATTTGAGCCCGGGATTTCCGGGGGAAGCGAGAAGATCAGCTGGGACAGTATCGTAAGCACCTTCGATTTTAAAAAAACCAAGACTGAAGTTCAGCCCAAAGAAACTTTGATTCTCGATATTGGGAGGAGCGAAGATGAAATTTTAAAAGAGATGCACCAGAAGACGAGATACAATATCCGTCTTGCAAGGAAGCGTGGGATAAGAGTGAGGCAAACACAGGATCCAGCAGATATTGATATTTTCTACAGCCTGTTGGAAAAAACAACCGAGCGGGAGAAATTTAAAGGTTATGGAAAGGATTATTACAAGACCCAACTTAAAGTTCTAGGGGAAAAAGATATGGCGAGTCTCTTTATCGGTGAGATCGAGGTCAATGGTAAAACTGTTCCGGTAGCCGCGAATCTTCTCATTTTCTATAGTAACCAGGCGATTTACCTTCATGGCGCGTCGGACTACAATTACCGAAAATTAATGGCGCCTCACCTTCTCCAGTGGGCAGGAATTACCGAAGCAAAGAAAAGAGGTTTCGTTAAATATGATTTTTGGGGAATTGCAAGTAAGGGAAGCCAAATGGAAGAAGGGTGGTCTGGAATTACGAGATTCAAGCTGGGATTTGGCGGGAAGAAGATAGAGTATGTCGGCGGGTATGATTTGGTAACGAGTCCTACGTGGTACGCGCTATATAACACAGCGAAAAAAATAATTAGATAATATGACCGAGGACAAATGGCGGGAAATTAAAGGGGAGATCAAAGACAAGTTTGAGATCCTTGAGGAGGACAGTCATATGGAGGATGATGAAAAGGTTGAGACGATTATATTCAATGGCCCCTTGGGAAAGATGAAGGTGGAGTGGGTTGAACATCCGAAAGTATTGGATGTCAAGACTCAGTATTCAAAGCGGGCTGGGACAACTGCGTCGGTCGTGGAAAGAGTGATTTCACGAGAAGAGAAGATTTCCTTTATTAAGGCCTACACTTTTAAGGATGGGGATTGGGTCAAGATAGAGGCGGAAAATCTGGAATTATAAAACGAACTAAGTGTTTTATGTTGTTTTAATAATTAAAATAAAAATATGCCTAAACAGAAAATTGATGTAACTGTAAATAAAACCAGCAGGCCAAGGCCGCCGGCAAAGTCCCCTGCGGAAAATTCTACTCCTCCTCCAAAAGGGAAATCAAAAATTTTGATTTGGGTGCTGGCTGGCTGTGGAGGTTGCCTTATAATAGTTATTATTCTGGCAGTTCTTGGATACTTTTTTCTCCAGGATAGGCTCGGGGAGGTTTTTGAGGATTTCAATACTGTGAATGAATCAAACGACATTATCGTCAATTTCAATACCAACGCGGAGAACGTTAACGACACTAATGAGAATACTGCCCAGAATGATAATTCCGGGGCGAATTCTAACGACAACACAAATACAACTTTTAAAGACCTCAATCTAAACACCATCAGCAATACTAATGGAGATGACGATGAAGACATAGAAAAAGAGCACAGCGAGGGAGAATTAAGGGCTCCAGATTTTAATCAGGCGTTGTTTGAGAACTATTTTATTGAGCCAGGAGAAGTTTTAGTTGACTGGAAGAAGTGGGATGCTGATCAGGACAGGCTGGAAGAAGGATGCGCCTTGACATTGTTACCGGATGGGACATATCGCGCTTTTATTCTCGATTGGAATTCGACGTCTCTTACTTATGATATATCTTATGATCAAATCTGGGATCCCCCTATGGATTCAATTATTATTAAGGATTGGGATTTTGATGGATGGGATGATTTTGTCCTTGTTGAGATTCCAAATTCCGGGGCAGGGATCGGGCTTATCTACGACCCGAATTTAGAAGGATATATTGAGATTTATCCGTTTGAAGGTGTATAATACATAGACTATGGCAAAGCAAAAGATTCTTCTCCATACGTGTTGCGGACCATGCTCTACGGTCGCGATTGAGCGATTAGAGGGAAATTTTGATAGCACTGGTTTTTTTTACAATCCAAATATTTACCCGGCGAGAGAGTACCGAAAACGGTTTCATGACGCAGAGGACTTTTTTGAAGATAAGGGTATTACGTTAATTGAGGGTGACTATGATCCTGACGCCTGGCTCCGAGGAGTAAAAGGGCTTGAGAAAGAACCGGAGGGTGGCAGGCGCTGTGATACATGTATTGCGATGCGGCTTAGAGAAACTGCCAAGGTGGCTAAAAACCTCGGAATTTATACAGTCGGGACAACCCTTTCAGTTTCACCTTTCAAAAATACCAGCAAGGTTAATGATATTGGTAAGCGCATGGTGGAAGAATACGGAGTGAAATGGCTTGATGTGGATTTTAGTGCCGCTGACGGCTATAAGCGTTCACTCGAGCTCTCGAGAGAGTATGATCTATATCGCCAGGATTATTGCGGCTGCATTTTCAGCTACGAAGAGATGAAGAGGAAGAGGAAGTTATAATTAGATTAGCTAGACCAGCTAGATTGGCTAGATAATTGCTATGATTAAGAAATACTTTAAGCAGGCAGGAATTGATGTAACCTCGGCTGAGGAAGAGAAGCTTGAGGTTTTTTTGGATCTGTTTCTCAAATGGAACGAGAAAATAAACATCTCCGGGATTCATGGTCGCGAGGAAGTAATCGTTAAACACTTGGTTGATTCAATCCTGGTAGAAAAGTTCTTCAATTTCAATAAGGTACATCGCGTGCTGGATGTCGGGACGGGTGGAGGGCTTCCTGGACTGCCTTTGGCAATTATGAATCCCAAGACCAGATTCAGCCTTTTAGATTCTACGGCTAAAAAACTTAAAGTTGTTGAGGATATAATTCATAAGATGAATTTAAAGAACGTCCGGGTTCTTTGGGGACGCGCGGAAGAAGTGTCAAAAGAAGTCGAGGTACACGAAAGCTATGATCTGGTCGTGGCGCGGGCTTTAGCCGAACTCCCAACCCTTCTTAGGTTGTGCCTGCCGTTCGTGAAGCCACAGCACTGGCTGATTGCCTATAAGGGACCTAAGGTGGATCAAGAAATAGGAGTCGAGGAGAAGAAAGTTTTGAAGAAATACCATTCAGAATTTGCTCGCCGAGGAGAGTTTGAATTGCCAAAAGACATGGGGAAACGAGTATTTCTTCTCTATACAAAAATCGGCCCGACGAGGAGGGATCTATAATGCCCAAACATTTTAAGCCCCAAGATCACTATTTCGAAAAGGCAAAGGAGGGCGGTTTCCGTGCCCGGAGCGTTTATAAGCTGAAGGAGATTCAGGATAAATACAGCTTGATTAAAGAAGGGGACACTGTGCTTGATCTCGGCGCCGCGCCGGGAAGCTTCATGCAGCTCGCCTCGCACATTGTAGGACAGTCAGGACTCGTTATCGGCATTGACCTTGTCGATATCCCGCCATTCAGGGAAAAGAACATTGTAACGATCAAGGGAGATATATTTGATAATAAAAAAATCGAGGCCGAGCTCGTAGGACTTGGGATTCATGAAGCAGATGTTGTTGTTTCTGATCTTTCGCCCAACACATCCGGAATAAAAGACATAGATCAGGAAAAGTCGATAGAGCTTTCCAGCCAGGCTTTAAAGCTCACCTTGTCTTATTTAAAAAAAGGCGGTAACATATTGATGAAAGTGTTTGAAGGAGGAGAGCTTAATGATTTGATATCTGAGGTAGAAAATTATTTTGAGCGAGCCAAATTATTTAAGCCTCAAGCGACGAGACCCCGGAGCAAGGAGATTTATCTAATAGGTTTTAATAAAAAGTAGCCATGGCAAGAAAACAACAAATTGTCCACGCGATCGTTACCGGAACTATCTGGCTTCTAGGGAGTATTTTATTCTCGGGAATCGTTGAAATACTGTTTCTTAAAACCTTTATCATCAATAGCGTTTCTGAAAACGGCGAAGCATGGGGAATGACGATTAACACCTGGAAATACGTTTTTGGCGCTTTCTATCTAGTCGTCGCGATCGGATTTGTCTGGATCGGTGTGTGGTGGGGATTCAAACGTGGGAAGGACGAGGATAAGGTTGCATTGCTGCATTAGTTATTATTAAAAAATTCGGCGCTCTCCCCGAGACGTCGAATTTTTAGTTGAGCTATAAAATAAGTGGTCGAGGAATGACAGGTTTGATTAGTGCCCGTTTCCGTTGAGTTTTAGGTCTTTTAAATGCCGCTCGCGGAGCCGGTTAATGTCCGAGAGGCGGTTTTTGTACCTTGCTAAAAGTTCCGCAACGTATTTTCCGCCGAGAAGGTGGGGGACGATGACGTAATTTGCTCCGGCTTTATAGAGATTTCGCGCGTCGATGCTTTGCGAGGTTGTAACTATTACTACGGCCTTAATTCCTTTTTCTTTCACGCGCCGAAGGAGCTCCATATTAATATCAACATTTGGAACAGTAGAGATAATAACCTTTGCTTTATCTAGGTTCACCTTATCGTCGATCTCATCATTTGAAGCATCGCCGAATAAGCATGGAATCTTCTTTTTTACTAACCTTTTTATTAATTCGGGATCAAAATCGATAACGACCATCCGCTGTTTGGTTCTCATCAAATAATGGACGATCGGGCCGCCGGTCCGGTCAGCGCCATAAACGACGAAATGATCGTGAAGGTTTTTATCGCTGTATTCAATCTGGTCAGGGTGTTTAACCTTCTTCTCAAATTTCTTGAGAACAGGAGAAAGGAATCGATATACTCTATTAGCATTGGTAGCGATGAAGGTTGAGAAGCCGATGGTGATCACTGCGACGATCGCTATCATCGAGATTATTTCCAATTCCAGATGTCCCATCTTGATTCCGAGCGCGATGAGAATTAACGAGAACTCACTAATCTGCCCGGCCGTAACTCCGATCATGAAACTTGTTCTGGTGGTATAGCCCATGACGGTAAGGGTAAAGAAGATTATCGCAGGAATACAAATCAAAACGAGGGCGCTGAAAATAATAATTGGAAGGATATTATCTTCTAGGCTTACCAGCGTGATTGCCGCCCCGAGGCTGATGAAGAAAATTGTAAGGAAGAAATCACGGAGCGGGCGGACCTTATT
>SDBT01006222.1_pt1 | contig 19870 bp, 18 predicted proteins | sample 2277101 | NCBI WGS metagenome assembly SDBT01 (sample SAMN10404973, study PRJNA504765) | marine sediment metagenome | isolation source: marine sediment core GS10_PC15, 103 cmbsf | place: Arctic Ocean: Southern Knipovich Ridge | collected 2010 | reverse complement strand
GTTCACGATCTTGAAGGGCAGTTTACCCCACCAACTGGCCTTCTCCATCATCATCTTCATGATCCGATAGGCGTGGCCACACTCACCCATCAGCATGATCTTCGTGCCGAGCTCCTTGGCTTCTTCGACATAGACCTTGTTGTCGGTTTTCATGTCGTCGTCGCTGCCGGTGAACAGTCCGTAATTGGCTCCGTCGAAGCACTTGGAGCTCATGGTCCACTTGTCCGCCATCCCGAGCACGTGGAACACTTTAGCCAGGCCCATGGTGGCTTCCGGGTTGACCAGCACGTCGCCGGAGGGCGGGACATAGAAGTAGTCGGCACCCTTGACGTCGATGGGGATCTTGATCGGCACGCCGTGCTCTTCCTCCATCTCCTCTTCGAGGAACTCGATCGCGGCCCGAAACGCCTCGGGACTGGCCCCGTCGGTATTGCCGGTTTTCAACGAGACATCGACGACTCTCTGCATCGTCTTGGGCGTCTTGCCGAGTTTATCCAGGATAGCGCGGCCCTTGCGGGTGACGACCGAGTGGTCGATACCGAATGGGCAGAACGAGGCGCAGCGCCGGCAACCGGTACACTCGTAGAAGATCGACTGCCAGCCATTCAGGCTCTCCGGGTCGAAATCCTCGGCTCCGGCCAGCTTGCCGAACAGCCGGCCGGTGATCGTGCAGTGCTTACGGTAGATGCGCCGGATCAGGTCGGTGCGTTCGGCCGGGTTATAGCGTTTCTCGCTCTTGCCGAAGTAGACCGGGCAGACCGAAGCACAGGTTCCGCACTTGGCGCACATCTCCATGTACATGCGCATGGCCCGCGGGCCCTTCTTGATGGCCTTGATCGAGTCAACAACCTTCCCTTTGACGTCATTGTCCGACATGCAGCTATCTCCTTGGCCGGCTGGTGCGGCCGGGTTCCGTACTTAGTGTTTCCGAATCAGCTCGTGCGTGAAGAAGACGCCGCCGAAGTGCAGGATCTTGCTGAACGGCATGCACAGAATGAGCAGAAGCGCCAGGAACATGTGCACGACAAACACGTTGTTCTGGAGGGCCGCCGCGTTCAAGGCGTTGCCGAAGGTGGCCAGATCGGCGAAATACTGCCGTGTGAGGTTCAGGTCGAAATGCTCGGCCCCGAACCGCATCATGTTGCCGGTGATGATGATCGCCGCGATCAAGAGCAGCGCGAGATAATCGGCCGCTCCAGTTATTTCCCGCACGCGCGGTACTGTCATCCGCCTGATCAGGAGTAAGACCGCCGTTACCAGAATCACCACCCCGGCCGCCCCTCCGGCGCCGCTGGACATCGCGAGTATGGCTTCCTCGCTCATGCCTAACGCCATCAGAAGCCCGTCCACGTTGGTGAAGACGCGGAAATGCCCAACGAAGACCAGCGCCAGCACGGCGTGAAATACCCAGGCGAAAACCCACAACAGACGGTCGCCCTTGAACAGGCTGGCGAATAGCAGCACTTCTTTGGCGGTGTTCCGCGCGTTGGCCGCCTCGTCGGGCGGCGCCGGAAACAACGTCATCGGCGGCGCGGCCAGCTTCTTCCAGGTGCGAATCCGCCAGATCATCCCCGCCAGAAACACTACCAGCACTACATACGGGAGGATCACTCCCACAACCAGTTTCACACTTTCCATAGTCTCGTCGGTCCTTCCGTGATTAGTTCGTCAAGCTCAGCCGAGGCGTCGCCCCGATCCCCGCTCTACGCAGCGCGGCTCAGGCACAGCCCGGCGGACGGGGCAGGCCGGCCAAACGGTACGCGCCCTTCACCGTCCCGCACGGGAACAACTCGCAGATCTGCGTGGAACTCAAACCGGTCACCTTGCCGATCTTCACCACCGGCGGGCCCGTGCCGCAGGTGTCGTAGTAGCTCTTGACGTATTCGATCACTCTCCAGTGCTCTTCGCTCAGCGGGCCAACGCCGTGCTTCTCGGCGAGTTCTTCTGCCATCGACCGGTCCCAGTCCGACATCGTCTTGAGAAAGCCGTCCTCATCGAAAGTCGAGTTGGGTGCGGATGTCTCGAGTGCGCTCATGGCTGTTTCCTTCGTGTGGCTACCTGTGGGGTGCTGTCCTCCAACGCAAGCGAATTGACCGGGAGACCGCTGACCAACTCCGCGATCTGCCGGGTGCTGAACGGTTTTGCCACCACGCTGGCGACCATCTCGCCCTTCGGCCGGCGGAGTCTCTGGCTCCGTGCCCCAGGGGGCACCATTAGGATGATCTTCAGGCCGGGTGTTCGAGGGTCCGCGGCCAGTGATTTCAGCAGCTCTTTGTGCCCGTCCGGGATGGACTCCAAATCGATCGCCACGAAGGCCGGCCGGAATCCCTGAATCATCGCCGACGCGTCGTAGCCGTTACGCGCGAACCGCAGCGTGACGGCTTCATGTTCCTCGCTGCCCAGCCGCTCGATGAGTTCGTCATCGGCGGTGATGACCAGAACGTTGGTCGCGAGCCCTTTCACGCGGCGGTAGTACACGCAGTCCTCGCAGGTACTCTGGCAGAATTGACGGGCATGCCCAACTTCCGAGTCCAGCCCCGCCATCAGGAAGCAGCGCCTGGCCCGAACTTGATAAACCACGCATTGCCGGCAGCCGTCTCTGAGCGCCCCGCGGTCGCTCAAGTACTCCCAGCAGCGCAACGACTGCGGGTGGCGGTTCGACGGTGGTTGCGAAGGGCCACCGGCCTGCGCCGGCGACGCGATAAGCGGCTCGAGCGTTTGGCGCTCGATGCGATAGTGTCCGCCGGCAGTGCGTACACCCCCGAGTCGACCCTTCTTGATCCACTTCAGAATGGTGTCTGGCGTGACCGCGCAAAGCTTCGCCGCCTCGCCAGTCGTCAGCAGCTTTCGCGCGTCGGTCGGCATGGTGAACACGCCTTTCGTGGTTTTATGGTGTGACGTGTGGTCCTAAACCAGATTACGCATATCATAACGTCCGAAGCGTTAGCCGTCAACGTAGTGAAGTCTGGCATTTCAGGCATACCAGAGAACGCTGGTCAGCCTGTATGGGTTTTATTGATTAGGCGCGCTGCCGACTCGAGGACGGCTGGCCGCGGTGATTTCATCAGTGGTGTGTCTGGGCCAGTGGCGATCGCGCCGGGAAACCAAGCGACGTGGCGCGCGCGTGAGTTCCTGACCGCCTTTATTCCGCACCCGGCAGCCAGGATGCGGAAATCGGTAACGATCCACCCGAAGCTTGGTTCACGAACCGGAGGCAGCGATGGACCCCCGGCGAAGCTGTCGTTCGCCCTCTGGCTCGCGAGATTTTTGGCATGTTTAGGCCGTTTAGCGAGTTTCGGCGGTTGGTGGCCTTTTCTGGGTATCACCGTTGCGGAGTGGCCGCCGCAACATTATTATGGCGTACCCAATTGCAGATGTGTGCAGGCGCCGATGTGAGCGGTAAGTAGCTGACTCAGTGAGTACTTACGTGTTCCGTGTGCCGTTCGAGATCCAAAGGACAGAAAACGCCCGAAAACGGGCGATTCGCATAAATACTTCTGCTTTCTAGGAAAAGCCGCCATGCTGGAAGCTGTCCCGGGGGGTACGCGAATAGGCGGTGGTGTTCTGCGGCTGATCAAAGCGGACATCACCGAACTCGAAGTAGACGCCTTCGTCTTCTACGCCCAGCCTGATCTAGTTCTCGGCTCCGGGTTCGGGACGGCGATATCCGTCCGGGGTGGGCCGACCATTCAGAAGGAGCTTGAAGCGCTTGGCCCGCTGGCGACCGGCGAAGCGCTGATCGCTTCGGCGGGCAAGCTCAAGGCCCAGCACATCATCCATGCCGTCGGCCCCAGGTTTCAGGAAGACGACACGGAGGGCAAGCTGCGCACCACCGTGCTCAACGCGCTGAAACGCGTGGATGAGAAAGGGCTCAAACGCGTCGCCTTCCCGGCGATGGGCGCCGGGTACTACGGGATCCCCTCGGAGGTCTGCGCCCGCGTGATGCTGGACGTGTTCAAGACCCACCTGAGCGGCAAAACTTCCATCCGGGAGTTGACCGTCTGCGTACTGGATATCCAGCAGTACCAAGCCTTCGAAGCCGCGCTGGCGGCCCTCGGTTAGGAGAGAAGAACACGACATGAGCGAGCTATTGCACTTTTGCGAACATACGCTGCAGGAAGTGGCCCTGGTGTTCATGGCGCTGGTATACACGGCGCGGCTGATCTGGCTGATGCGCTTCAAGGCTGGCACCGAGCGGCAGGCGCCGACCGGGTTGCCTTTCACGACTCCGGCCAAGGGCATCCTGTACTCCTGGGCGAACGTCGCAATGCCCTGGGCGATGGAGAGTACCAGGAGACGGCTCTTCTTGTACGTCCAGTTTGTGATCTTCCACCTGGGGGTGGTGGCCGCGATCGCTTTGTCGTTCATCATCCCCTATGGGCCCGGCCTGCTGGAGAACGCCGGCGTAGTGCTGGGGCTTCAGATCGCGATCGGTGCCGCGGGCGCGGTGGGGCTGATCAGAATCATCCGCCGAATCGGCAGCGTATACATGCGGGCGATCAGCTCGCCTGACGACTACTTCTCGCTGCTGCTGCTGACGGTGTGGTTCGGCTCAGGCGTGCTGGCGGTTCCGAACGACATCACGGCCGGCGAAGGGTACCTGCTGAGTTTCTTCATCCTGACGGCGTTCTTCCTGATTTACGTGCCGTTCAGCAAGATATCGCATTACCTCTACTACCCTTTCACACGCTATTACTTCGGCAAGACCATGGGCTACCGCGGCGTGTATCCGATCCAACGCGGCTAGCGTTGTTCGTGAAGGTGTAGCGGCCGAGCCCCGTATCGGCCGAGGCCATGAGAACGTCCGGTACGGGGCCCGGACGCTACAGAAGCCGGAAGCTACAGAAACATGAAAACTGGTCCAGGTCGGCGAGCGGACCGGGGACGGAGAGATAAAACTCCATGAGCAACGGGCAAAAGCGATCCCAGAAGGCCGAGAAGGTTATCGAGCGCATGGGCCAGAAGCTGAACCGGCAGATCGTCGGCTCGCTGGCGGCCTGCGTGCACTGCGGCCTGTGCACCGAATCCTGCCACTATGTCCTGGCCAATCCCGGCGATCCGACCTACGCGCCGGCCTACAAGGCCGACCGGATCCGCAAGCTGTTCAAACGGCACTTCGATTGGACCGGCCGCGTCTTTCCCTGGTGGGTGAAAGCCGGCAGCGTGTACACGGACGAGGATTTGGAGGAACTGAAGGACATTGTATTCGGCAAGTGCACGAACTGCCGCCGCTGCTCGATCAACTGCCCGATGGGGGTCGATCTGGCCACGTTCAACCGCATGGCCCGCGGCCTGTTGGTCTCGGTCGGGATCATGCCCGAAGGGGTCGCGGTGGTCAGCAAGGATCAGTGGGAAATCGGCAATCAGATGGGGGTGCTGAAGGAAGACTACATCGAGACCATCGAGTGGATGAGCGAGGAGCTGCAGGACGAGTTGGACGACCCCAACGCGATCATCCCCATCGATCAGACCGACTGTGACGTCATCTACGCGATCAACCCGCGCGAGGTGAAGTACGACCCACGCACGATCGCCGAGGCGGCCAAGATCTTCCATCTGGCCGGCGAGAAATGGACCATGGCCAGCGAAGGCTGGGATATGACCAACTTCGCGCTCTTCTCCGGCGACGACAACCTGGGCGCTTCCGTGGCCCGGCGGCTGTACGACAAGGTCGGTGAGCTGCGCGGCAAGCGACTGGTCATCTCCGAGTGCGGGCACGGATACCGCTCCATCCGCTGCGAGGCGCCCAATTGGGCCAAGTTCTACGTGCACTTCGAGATGGAAAGCCCGGTCATCACGATGCTTCGCTACATCAAAGAGGGTCGGATCAAGGTAGACAAGACCCGCAACAGCAAGTCGGTCACCTACCACGACTCCTGCAATTTCGCCCGTAGCTGTGGGATGTTCGAGGAGCCGCGTGAGCTGCTGAACCTGGTCTGCACCGACGTTCGCGAGATGTACCCCAACCGCGCCGAAAACTACTGCTGCACGGGCGGCGGCGGGGCCATGTCCATGTCGGAGTACACGCCGCGACGGCTAAAGTCCGGCTCGGTCAAGGCCGACCAGCTCAAGGCCACCGGTGCCGAGATGGTCGTCACCTCCTGTCACAACTGCGTCGACGGCCTCACGGACGTGATTCGCCACTACAAGCTGGATCTGGAGGTCACCCAACTGGTCAACCTGGTCGCGAACGCCCTGGTGATCGAGGAGAAAGTGGCCGCGCCGGTCGAGGAGGAGCTGGTGGTTGCCGAGGCCGCCCAGCCCGAGGCGCTGCCGCTCGCCGGCCGGAAATTGCTGGTGGCCGACGACGAGGCCGATCAGGTCGAGTTCCTCGCCACGGTCTTCGAGGACAACGGGGCCACGGTGCTGCGGGCGTGCAACGGGGACGAGGCGCTGGCGCTGGCCCGCAAAGAGAAACCCGACCTGCTCACCCTCGACTTGGCCATGCCCGGACGCGACGTGGGCGAGGTCTTCGAAGCCCTCCGCAAGGATGCCGACACCAGCGGCCTGAAGATCTGCGTCATCACCGGCAGACCGGAACTGCGCAAGCTCATCTACGATCGCTCGGTCAGGCCGCCTGAGGGATATCTGGACAAGCCGGTCACCGAGGCAACACTGTTGCGCGGAATTCGCAAGATCCTGGAAGTGGCGCACGAGAGTTAGAGCGGTTTCAATGATGATCGGTTGCCTCGGGAGGGCGAGCCTCCCGGCGAGCCAAGGCTCAGCAGGAGCTTCGCCCTCCCGCGGAACGCCGGAGGGTTTCTGAAACCGCTCTAGGCGGAACTGACGAAGACGTATTGATCTTCCGGGGCGCCCGGAGGAAAATCGGAAGTGTTGTGCCGGGTCTGGATGGTGTCTGGATTGCGCGATGGAGAACCTCTTCCAACTCTACTTCGACGCGATGCCCTGTTACCTGACGGTTCAGGATCGCAACCTCCGACTTATTGACGCCAATCAGCGGTTCCGCCGGGATTTCGGTGAAATCGAGGGGCGCTTCTGTCACCAGGTTTACAAACGCCGCTCGGAAAAATGCGAGGTCTGCCCGGTCGAGCAGGCGTTCCACGACGGTCAAAGTCACCGCAGTGAAGAGCGGGTCACCTGCCTGGACGGGAAGGAAGTCTCGGTGCTGGTCGAGGCTACGCCGATCCGCGATCCGAACGGCGAGATTACGGCCGTGATCGAGATGTCCACCGACATCACCGAGCTGAAGAACCTGGAGAAACAAATGCGCCGGAGCCAGCGGCGCTACCACTTGCTGTTCGACGAAGTGCCCTGCTACATCTCGATTCAGGATTCGGATTTGACCATCGTTGAGTGCAACCGCGCCTTCCAGGAGGGCTTCGGCAGTTGCCTCGGCCGCAAGTGCTACCAGGCTTACAAGCATCGCACCGAACCGTGTGTGCCGTGCCCGGTCCAGGATACCTTTGCCGGCGTCGAACCCGCCGTCCGGGAAGAAGTGGTCACGGCGCTGGACGGCAAGCAGATCAACGTGCTGGTCACACCCGCGCCGATTCGTGACGGGCAGGGCCGGATCACCGGTGTGATGGAAATGAGCGCCGACATCACGCGCGTACGCGAGTTGGAAAGCCGGCTCACGTCATTGGGCCTGCTGATCGGATCGGTCTCGCACGGGCTGAAGGGCTTGCTCAACGGGCTGGCCGGCGGCATGTACTTGGTCGATACCGGGTTCAAGAAGCAAGATCAGCAGCGGATTCACAAGGGCTGGGATACCGTGCAGCGCAACGTCGCCCGGATCAAGAGCATGGTCTCGGACATCCTTTACTATGCGAAAGATCGCGTGCCCAACTGGGAACCGCTCTCAGCTCTCGACGTCGCCGAAGAGGTCTGCCGCTTGGTGGAGTCGCGGGCCAAGGACTATGACGTGCAGTTGACCGCGACTCTCGACCCGGACGCCGGTGAGTTTGAGGGCGACGCCCAGGCGGTCCGCGCGCTGCTGGTGAACCTGGTCGAGAACTCGCTCGACGCCTGTCGGCTGGACGAGAAGAAGGACCGACACCAGGTGGCCGTGCGGCTGCGGGGGTTCCCCGATCACGTCCAGTACGAGTTTGAAGACAACGGCATCGGAATGGATCAGGAGACCCGCGAGAAGGCGTTCAGCCTCTTCTTCTCCTCGAAGGGGGCTGAGGGGACCGGGCTCGGGCTCTTCATCTCCGATCGCATTGCCCGCTCCCACGGTGGAAGCATCGAATTGGAATCCGAAACCGGGGTCGGAACACGCTTCGTGGTCCGGTTGCCCCGCGAGCGACCCTCGCCGCAAGAGTCACAAGACCCTGCCCCGCCCGAACTGGAGACGTTTCATGGCTGATGATGCACGAGCTGTTCTTGTGGTGGATGACGACCCCGATGCGCGGGATTTTCTGGCCACCGTTCTGCGGGACCATGGGTTTTCCGCCACGACGGCGAAGGATGGGGCCGAGGCGATCGCGATGATCGAGCAGGCGCGGCCGGACCTGGTCACGCTGGACATCACCATGCCCGAGAAGTCCGGGGTGGCGGTCTACCGCAAGCTGAAAGAGGACGATCAGCTAAAGAGCATCCCGATCATCATCATCACCGGCGTCTCGGACGACTTCCGGAGCTTCATTTCCAGTCGCCGCCAAGTGCCCCCGCCCGAAGGCTACATCAGCAAGCCGGTGGAAGTCGACCCGTTTGTGGCCATGGTCAGGAACCTGCTGCCCTAGTGCTCTGTCCACTCTAATATGTGGGGTGGCTTGGGCGTCTCGCCCGAGGAATACACAGGCGGGACGCCCGTGCCACCCGGCAATTTATGCGGGACAGAGTACTAGACCGGTTTTTATGTTTCTGTAGCGTCCGGGCCCCGCACCGGACGTTCGTAGCCTCGGCCGATACGGGGCTCGGCCGCTACACCTTCTGTAGCGTCCGGGCCCCGCACCGGACGTTCGCAGACTCGGCCGATTCAGAGCTCGGCCGCTACGGGGAAACTCAAATTGCCTTGGCACTGCCGGCCGGCGCGCGCCGGCGCGGAGGGGGTGTGCGGAGGTTTTTCTAATCGATTGGCGAGCGTCCCCGCGGGACAAACCGGCCCCACAACCTTGACAGCAAAGTATAGATTTGCTATATAAGGAACGATAGATTTAGTGGACGGTGGTCTGCGGGCTCATGCGGACTTGGACCTGGACTCAGGCCTGGATATGTCGAACGGCGACGAAATCAACGACCCGGTCATTTCGATTGGCGTCCTGGCCGAACGGGTCGGCCTGTCGGTGTCCGCCGTCCGCAAATATGAGAACGAAGGTCTGGTGATTGCCCACCGGACCAGCTCGGGCCACCGCCTGTTCTCGCACGAGGACATCGCCCGCGTGCGAAACATCCAGCACTTGATCCAGGAGCTGGGGTTGAACACCGAGGGGATCCGCAGAATGCAGGCACTGTTGCCGTGTTGGGATCTGCTTCCCTGCGGCGCGCGGACCCGCAAGCGTTGTCCGGCCTACGAGGATAACACGCGCCCGTGCTGGATGATCAAGGGGATGGACTGCGCCCCGCAGGGTAACGAGTGCCGCCAGTGCGTAGCCTACCGGTTCGGTTCGCTGTGCACACAGGATATCAAGCAGCTATTGCATGCCCCAGACCCTCGCCGGTGTGCGGACCTGGCTATCGAAGAGTTCAGGCAACGCAAGGGACGGTCTGGCGCGAAGGAGAGTTGAATGCCCGGTTCCGTGTTACTGGTAGTCTCCTACGTTCTGTTGGCGGTTTTCGTCGTGGCCTTCGTGGTCAGGACGATCGCCATGGCAAGATTGCCGGTGCACCTCCGCTGGGAGCTCACGCCGGTGCCCCACGAGAAAGGCAAGAACCACTACGGCGGCTCGTACTTCGAGGATTTCGAGTGGTGGACCAAGCCCCGCGAGAAATCTCTGGTCGCCGAATTAGTCTACATGTTTCTAGAGATCGTGCTGCTCAAGAGTGTTTGGGAGAACAATCGGCGTTTGTGGTGGTTCTCGTTTCCGTTTCACTTCGGTATGTACTTGCTGATCGTGGCGGTGGCGCTCGTGTTGCTCGGCGGGATCTTGGGCGTGGCGGGGGTGGCGACTTCCGGCTGGGGTCTGTTGCGCATCGGAGTGCCGGCTCTGGCCGGCGCGGGCTATGCCCTCGGAGGATTCGGCGCACTGGGATTGCTCGTCAGCCGTCTCACCGATTCACGCTTGCGAGCTTTCGCCACGTCGGCGCCGCTCTTCAATCTGGCCTTGCTTCTGGCGGTGTTTGCCAGCGGTGCGTATGCCCTGGTGGTCTCGAACGGGTTTACGGCGGGCGCCCTCGAACTGCTGCAAGCTCTGCTGACCGCTGATTCGGCGGTCGAGAGCTCCGCGGTGTTGGTCGTGCATCAGGTGTTGATCTTTCTGTTTCTGGCCTATCTGCCGTTCACCCCGATGATGCACTTTGTCGCCAAGTACTTTACCTACCACAAGGTCCGCTGGGACGACGAACCCCTGGTTCCGGGCGGGCCGATGGAGAAGGAAGTTCTCGAGCTCTTGAATCAGAAGGTGACCTGGTCCGGTCCGCACCTGAAGGCGGACGGCAAGAAGAACTGGGTCGACATCGCGACCGAGGAGGCTAGTAAGTGAGCAGCAGGGTGCGTGTAAAAGATATCGGAAAACGCGGGGCAGAGGTGTTGTCTCCCATCGGGCTCCAGGATCTCGAACCCCTGCCGCCGCCCTATGATCGGCCGGAGGATGAACCGGCCTGGAAAGAGATCAGCGCCGAGTCCAAAGAGCGCATGGTCTGTAACCTCGACGGCGTGGTCGCCCTGAACATTCCCAAGCCCAAGGATGCCGCCGAAGAGCAGCGCTACGTCGAGCAATTCCGGGCCGGCCTGAAGAAGCTGCTCGAGAAACGGAACAACTGGACCTTCCTGCAGCCGCTGACGTTCTCGCTGGAGTACTGCGTCAAGTGCCAGACCTGCAACGACGCTTGCCCGGTCTTCACCGCCAGCGGCGGCAAGGACATCTACCGGCCGACCTATCGCGCGGAGGTCTGGCGGGCCCTGGTCAACAAGTACGTCAAGCCCGGCGGCAAGCTGCTCGCCAAGCTTGGCGGCGAAGATATCGACCTCAACTGGACCACCATCTCGCGCCTCTACGAGCTCTGCTATCGCTGCACCTTGTGCCGGCGTTGCGCCCAAACCTGCCCGATCGGCGTCGACAACGGCTTGATCACGCACGAGCTGCGGAAGCTGTTCAGCCAGGAATTGGGTTGGGCACCCGTCGAGTTGCACGACAAGGGCACCGTGCTGCAGCTCGAGGTTGGCTCGACCACCGGCATGAACGCGCTGGTGGCGAAGGACAACGTCGAATTCATCGATGAGGACATGACCGACGAGACCGGTATCGAGACCAAGACGCCCTGGGATGTGGCGGATGCCGATGTTCTGTTGATTCACAACGCCGGCGAGATCATGGCCTGGCCCGAGAATCCCGGCGCCTTCGCCATCATCCTGAACGCCGCCGGTATCAACTGGACCCTCTGTTCGGACCCGATTGGGTACGACGGCGTCAACTACGGTTTGTTCTACGATGACTTTCAGTTGGCGCGTATCGCCCTGCGGCACGTACAGCTCGCCAAGAAACTGAACGTCAAGAAGATCGTGATGGGGGAGTGCGGGCATCAGCACAAGGTCATGATGACCATTTCGGACCGCATTTTGACCGGCGAGATGCGCGTCCCCCGCGAGAGCTGTATGACGATGCTCGAACAGATCGTCTTCAGCGGCAAGATCAAATTCGATCCGTCCAAGAACGACTTTCCGGTCACCATGCACGATCCCTGCAACATTGTCCGCAACCTGGGTATCGTCGAGCCGCAACGCCGCATCCTGCGCTATCTCTGCCCGCAGTTCCGCGAGATGCACCCGCACGGGGTGGACAATTACTGCTGCGGCGGCGGAAGTGGTTTCGCCATAATGTCGCCCAACAACTTCGCGGATTGGCGTATCAGCCTCAGCGGCCGAGTTAAGTTCAAGCAGATCCTGGACGTCTTCGCCGACCAGCCCGGCCCGGAAGTCAAGAAGTACGTCTGCGCCCCGTGTTCCAATTGCAAGGGGCAGATCCGCGACATACTCCAATACTACGGAGCCCTGGATAAAAGCAGCATCACCTACGGCGGCCTGGTCGAGCTGATCGTGAACGCGATGGTGGACGTCAAGAAGCCGTTCATCGAGTGGGAGATGCACTAGCCCGTGTCGAATCCAAGCGTAGCGGCCGACGCCCCAGTCGGCCGAGGAAATCAGTAGATGGGTGGCCCATGGCTTTAGCCGTGGGGGACACGAATCGAATCCTACTTCGTGCCCGCCTGCTTTGAAGAGGTGGGCCGCCCGCCGCTCGTCGAGTGGGAGATGCGCTGGACCCGGCGATGCGTGGCCACGCCGACTTGGTTCGGTCCGCGACCTACGCCAGCACGATGAGTTGCTCGGCGTCGGCGGTCTGCTGGGCGCGCGTCGCGCGCTGTTCCTTGAAGAGCCTGGCACAGGTCTCGCGTCGCGTGGGGTCGTGGCTGTATCGCCAATGGTCGACCAGGCCCAGGGCGTCGGCGCAGTTCGTCGCGCTGGTGGGGTATTGTCGCCAATGCTCGGCCCCCAACGCCCGGTGAAACGCGGCGGGCCCGCACGCCGGCTGGCCGGTGCGGGCTCGTAGGACGAAGTTATAGGCGATCCCGATCGCCGCCACTACGCCGTCGATCACGTTCCGACCATAGTGCTCAGTCAACTCACCGAGGTGTTGCATGATCCGGTCGTCGGGGATCGGGAGTATCTCGCGCCGGATGAACGTTTCGAGCGGCTGACCGAGGCACGCGGTCCAATCGTCGATGTGACGCGCCGCGGCCGCACCGGCCCGGTGGGCGAAGGCCTGCAGCGCCGGTTGCCCGTTCTGCCCGCTTTCCGCCAGTCGGCGCAGCGCGGCGGTGAGCCCGCGCTTGGGCGAGTAGGTGCAGAAGACCGCGTCCGCGTGGGTTCGCTCCCAGCCTCCGATGGCCTCGGTCAAGAGTCGACGACCAAGCCCGCGATAAGAACGGTCCGCCGTGGCGGTGATCTCGTAAGCACAGACGTAGCCGGCCGGCGGGGCGGAGGACAACGACGGCAGCGCGGTGTCTGATAACCGATCGCGGCTCAAGTAGAACTTATCGGTCGCCTTCCACTTCACGTACGCCAGCAGTTCGCCGCCGCCGTTTCCATTGCCGTTGGGCGCGTGCAGTACGTCGACGTGGTCGCTGTTGAGCTCGGCGATGAAGCGGTCGCGGCTGAGTTGGCCCTGCCACGCGGTGGGCCAGGCTCGGCAGTGCAGGTTGTAAGCGGTATCGTGCCAGCGCGCGGGGAACTCGTCGGGTGCGTAACCCCTATGGCGGACGGCATCGACATCAGTAACCGCGTTGATCATGACACTAGATCCTAGGCACCGAAAAAGTCCGCGGCGTCCCCCATATCCGCATCGGCCAGCGAGGCAGGGGAGTTCAAGAAGGAGTCAGGAAGGTCCGCACGGCGGACCCTACGTGCTCGACCCACGTGGGGGACACCGGCGGGTGCCCCACCCTTTCAAGGGTGGGGGACGGACTAGACCACGAGCGGGTGCCCCACCCTTTCAAGGGTGGGGGACGGACTAGACCACGAGCGGCGGGTGCCCCACCCTTTCAAGGGTGGGGGACGGATCAGCGGGTGCCCCACCCTTTCAAGGGTGGGGGACGGACTAGACCACGAGCGGCCACGACCCGTCCCAATCCATCGCGATCAGCGAATCATCGCCGAGCTCGTAAAACCGATAGCTGCTCCAGCGCCACTGCTCCGGCCGCTGCACGAGGCCACGCGTGATCGGGTTCCGGTGCATGTAGTCCAACTTCTCGACCACTTTGTTCTCATGCGTAACATTGAAGTCGTACCCCCGCGGCTTCCAGAATGGCTTGGGATCGCCGCCAGTTGCCCAGTCATCCAGCGCGGCGGTTCCCAGCGAGCGCTGACGCCGCCAGACCGCTCGCAGCGCTTCTTTGCCCGCGTGCCCGGCTTGTTGTTTCAAGTCATGAAGCACGACGGAGATCGGCGTGACATTTTCGCCGCCGCGCGCTTGGGGCAAGACCAGCGCGTGCACATGCTCGGGCATGACGACGTAGCCTAGCCAGCGGATGGAGTGCTTGCCGCGGACTGCTCGCAGCGCCTCGATGAACGCGAGCTTGACGCCGTCGTGTCGAAAGAACTGCAGCCGGCGATAACACGAGATGGTCAGGAAGTGGATATGGCCGAACTCGTCATGGCGACGCAGGCGGCTGGGCATGACGGAATTCTACTGCGTATCGAATCCGTCCCCCACCCTTGAAAGGGTGGGGCACCCACGCCAGCATGTGAAACTAAGGGTTTTCCCTTATATCGGGTTATCGGGCTTGCGGATAAAATCATTTCATCGCCCACGAGGGAGTGGGGCAGGACATCAAATCTAAAGGAGCAGGAAATGGGAAAAACCAAAGTGACGTGCTATTGCCAAACGCATAAGAAAAACGGGAGCATTTACGAATATTGGAAATGTCCGGATCATACGATTCTCCACAATAACCCTGGAAATTGTCATGAAACAATACATACGTCCCCACCATCGCCCTGCAATAAACCACTTGAACAAGTTGAGTTTTGTTTTTGCGACCAGTGCAAGAAACCGCGTGGATAGTAGTATCCTGGACAGGCTCGGCGGCTCGGGTATCATGAGGGCCACGGGGCTTGTGGGGAATGGGGCGCTGTGACATGGGCGACGGGAAATGTAATATGGAATGGTGCAAAGCAGTGGAAACGGTCAGGCCTCACGTTGTTCAAATTTCGACGCCACGCGGTTTTGGCACGGGCTTCTTCGTTTCAACGTCGAAGGCTGCGGATTTCTGCGCGATAGCAACGGCTGCCCATGTCGTTAGCGACTCAAATTGGTGGGAAGAGCCTATTCGTCTCTTTCATCCAAGCTCAGGAAATTCATGTATTCTCCGCCAGGCGGACAGAGCACTTCATTTCGACTATGCGCGAGACACTGCGGCAATCGTGATGAGAAAAGGGAATCTCGGATTGCCTGACGAGCCCATGAACTTCGTGCCCGAGGGAAAGCACTTGCTGGTCGGCAACGAAGTCGGCTGGCTGGGGTTTCCTGCTGTAGCATCGACTACTATGTGCTTCTTTAGCGGGAGAGTGAGCGCATGGCTCCAGGATGACGGGGCTTACTACATCGACGGTGTATCGATCAACGGGGTAAGCGGCGGCCCGACATTCGCGAACCTTGGGAGCGGATTGCCGCTGATGTTGATCGGGGTCGTTTCGGCTTACATCCCGAATCTGGCGACAGGGCAACCGCTGCCGGGCCTGAGCGTGGTTAGAGATGTGCGGCAGTTTCAGGAATTGGCAAGGCGGTTTCGGAGTTTTGACGAAGCCGCGAAGAGTCAAGAGCCCCCACGACGCCCTGACGGGGAACAAGTTCCATCGCAAACGAAATGGTAACGTGCTCGCGGCTGGGCGATTTGTATACTAATCTGTATAGAAATGCCAAACGCCCGCCGCTAAGTCTTTGAGCGCCAGGCGTTTACAATAGCGGGGACACGACTCGAACCTGCACCCACTGGCCTATCATGTTCTCTGTTGTCCCGCGCCGACTGCTACGGGGTGGGCTGGCAGAACTCGGTGAGTACGCCGGCGGCGGATTTGGGGTGGGCGAAGGCGATCTGCATGCCGTGGGCGCCGGGGCGCGGGGTTTCGTCGATCAGGCGGACGCCGGCGGATTTGAGGGTGGCGAGCGTGGCGGGGAGGTCGGTGACGCGGTAGGCGATGTGGTGCAGGCCGGGGCCTTTGTTTGCAAGGAATTTCGCGATCGGGCTGTCGTCGGCGGTCGGTTCGAGCAGCTCGATGCGGGTGTCGCCGATCGGGAAGAAGGCGACGCGGACCTTCTGGTCGGGGATTTCCTCGGTGCCGGTGCGCTTCAGTCCCAGGGCGTCGCGATAGAAGCGACTAGCTTCGTCGATCGAGTGGACGGCGATGCCGAGGTGGTCGATTTTTGAGGGCGTGGGCATGGGTCTCAATTCGCTTGTCTCAGTTGTAGTCGTAGGGTCCGCCGTGCGGACCAATTGGCCGTCGGCTCGTCATTCGCACATCCGAATGGTCCGCACGGCGGACCCTACGCGGTTGCTCCATCCGCGATGGGCTGACATTTGAGTGGCCCATGGCTTTAGCCGTGGGGGACGCGAATCAGTGGACCATTCGTGTCCCCCACCTCTGAAGAGGTGGGCCACCCATCGCGCTTGCCGTAGCTGCTAGCTGACGGCTGATGGCTGACGGCTCTATGTTACGTTCTCCTCATACTCTCCAAACACATTTCGCAGGCGGTCGCAGATCTCGCCGACGGAGGCATACGCCTGCACTGCGTCGAGGATCAGCGGCATGAGGTTGTTGCCGCCGCTGGTGCGTGGATCCTCGCTCGCACGCGCTTCGAGCGCGTCGAGGGTGCACGCGACTGCCGCGGCGTCGCGCGTGGCGCGGGTCTGGGTCAGGCGTTCGAGCTGACTGCGCGTGGCTTGCTCGCTGATGGTGAGGGTCTCGGGCTGGACGTCTTCGTCGGCGGTGTAGCGGTTTACGCCGACGATGACGCGCTCGCCGCGCTCGATGTCCTGCTGGTAGCGGTGGGCGGACTGCTCGATCTCGCGTTGGGGGTAGTACTGCTCGATAGCGGGGACCATGCCGCCGATCTCGTCGATTTTCTTGATGTACTGCTCGGCCTCAGCCTCGATCTGGTCGGTTAGCTCCTCGACGTAGTAGCTGCCGGCGAGCGGGTCGACGGTGTGGGCGACGCCGGACTCGTGCGCGATGAGCTGTTGCGTGCGCAGGGCGATCTGGACCGATTCCTCGGTCGGCAGGGCGAGGGCTTCGTCGCGGCTGTTGGTGTGGAGTGACTGGGTGCCGCCGAGCACCGCGGCCAGGGCCTGGAGCGCGACGCGGACGACGTTGTTGTTGACCTGCTGGGCGGTGAGCGTGAAGCCGCAGGTCTGCGTGTGGAAGCGGAGCATGCAGCTTCGCGGGTCCTGCGCGCCGAAGCGCTCCTTCATGATCCGAGCCCACAGTCGGCGGGCGGCGCGGAACTTGGCGACCTCCTCGAGCACGTCGGTCATCGCGCCGAAGAAAAACGCCACCCGGGGGGCGAACTGGTCTACGTCGAGGCCGGCGTTGAGCGCGGCCTGCACATATGCGATTCCGTCGGCGAGCGTGAAGCCGATCTCCTGCGCCGCGGTCGAGCCCGCCTCGCGAATGTGATACCCGCTGACGCTGATCGCATTGAAACGAGGCACGTGCTCGGCGGCGTAGGCGAAGATGTCGGTGATCAGCCGCAGCGACGGTGCGGGCGGGAAGATGTACGTGCCACGGGCGATGTACTCCTTGAGCACGTCGTTCTGGATCGTGCCGGTGAGCTGTTCGGCGGCGACGCCCTGTTTGGCTCCGACGGCGATATACATCGCCAGCAGCACGGCGGCCGGCGCGTTGATCGTCATCGAGGTCGAGACCTTATCGAGCGGGATCGAGTCGAAGAGGATCTCCATGTCGGCCAGCGTGTCGATCGCGACGCCAACCTTGCCGACCTCGCCGGCGGCGAGCGGGTGGTCGCTGTCGTAGCCGATCTGTGTGGGCAGGTCGAACGCGACGCTCAGGCCGGTCTGGCCGCTTTCGAGCAGGAAGCGGTAACGCTGGTTGGTCTCTTCGGCGGTGGCGAAGCCGGCGTATTGCCGCATGGTCCAGAAGCGCGAGCGATACATGGTGGGCTGTACGCCGCGGGTGAAGGGATGCTCGCCGGGGAAGCCGAGTTGGTCGAGGTAGTCCCGGCAGGCGGGCTCGTCACGCACTTCGTGCGGCCAGTAGAGCGTCTCGACCGGCCGGCCGGAGGCGGTGACGGTGCGTTCCGGCTGCTCGGGCATCTTCGCGACGGACTTGGCCACCGTTCCGGCCTTCCAGCGCTCGAAGTGTTGTTGTAGGAGATCCGCCATCGTTTCCTTCTCATTCACTGGCTGTCAACAATCCCGTAGCGGCCGGGCTGGGCACCGGCCGTCGTTCCAGGCCTGCGTTTCTCCGCATTCTACGGCCGGTACGGGGCCCGGCCGCTACAAAGTGCTGCTGGCTGATAGTTGTTTCACTATTTCAGCCAGCGAGAGTTCGCCCCGTTCGAGTTGGGCGATCAACTCTATCTTATCAGGTGCGGCCAACTGACGGTTCAAGGCCTGCTCGTAGTTCAGCAGGGCACTCCGCTTGATTTCGCCGAGCAGTTGGCGATGGCGGTGGCGTTGTCGCTGCTCCGTGCCTCGCGCGATGTGGTCCAGCGCTAGTAGCTTTTCGAGCAACTGCTCCACGCCTTTGCCGGACTTGGCTTCAAGACCGGTGATCTCGGCGCTCTCGTCGGACGAGGAGTGACCAGACTCGGTGTAGACCTCTTTGAGCAAGCGGTTCGCCTCGGGTTGGTCGCACTTGTTGACCACCACGAGGTCGGCGATCTCCAGCAGGCCGGCCTTGATAAGCTGGATGTCGTCGCCGTAGCCCGGTCCGAGCATGACCACGCAGATGTCGGCGACCGAGGCGATGTCGGCCTCGTTCTGCCCCACGCCGACCGTCTCGATCAGCACGTGGTCGTAGCCGGCCAACTCCAGCAGGCGGGCGCAGTGCAACGTGGCGTCCGAGAGGCCGCCTTCGTAGCGGTGCGTCGCCAGCGAGCGGATGAAGACCTCCTGGTCGACGGCGTGGCGCATCATGCGGACGCGGTCGCCCAGCAGGGCTCCGTCCGAGATGGACGAGGTGGGGTCGACGGCAACCACCCCGATCCGCCGGTCGCGCTGGCGCAGGGCGGTCAGCAACGCGTCGATAAGCGTCGATTTTCCGACGCCGGGCGGCCCGGTGAAGCCCCACCAGGGAGTCTGCCCGGTGAGCGCTCGTAGACGATCTCTAAGCGCGTGAGCCGTATCGCCTGCCTCGTCGACGAACGACATGGCTCGGGCCAGCGAGCGCCGATCGCCTCCGCGGATCTCGTCGATCAGCATTTGCACGTCGGTCAAGTGTCCGCCTCGCTGCCGGCCGCGGGGCTAGTGGCGAACTCGGTCTCCAGCGCGGCGAGGATCTCCGCCAGCGGAGTCCCGGGTGTGAACACGTGGCGACAGCCCAGCGATTCGAGGTGGGGGATGTCCCGCGCGGGGATGATCCCGCCGGCGAAAAGCACGATTCGGTCGGCGTGCTCCGCTCTGAGCAGTTCGACGATGCGGGCGAAGAGCTCGTTGTGGGCGCCGCTCAGGAGGCTCAACCCGATCGCGTCAACGTCCTCATCGACCGCGGTGCGCACGATCTGCTCGGGCGTCCGGCGGATGCCGGTGTAGATGACCTCGTAGCCCGCGTCGCGCAGGGCGCGGACGATGAACTTGGCCCCGCGGTCGTGGCCGTCGAGGCCAACTTTGCCGATGAGGATGCGTCTTGGCTTGCCGCTGCCCATAGTGGACCCCGCGTTTCCGCCTAGTTCTGATGTTGGATACAGGCACTAGCATACGTCTCGGAGCCCGATTCACAAGTGCCACGGCGTTTCATCTTGCCGGTCGAGGCGTAGGCAGGACTGGATCAAGGGCAAAGGCAACGACCAGGTGCGATTCGAGTTCGGCTACGGGAAGCGCATCACGCCGTGGCAGAGGAGATTGTCGCGGCGAGCGACGAGTCGGCCCCGCTGATCGACACGCCACTCGAGCGCTACTGCACGATCGGCAGCCCGAACCCGGAGGAAGTCCGGCGGGTCGCGGAGCAGTTGCTGGCGTCGCTAGGGCCGACGCTACAAAGCGGCGTGTGACGGAGCACTGGAGCAGATCAATCCAATCG
>SDBT01006221.1_pt1 | contig 19870 bp, 25 predicted proteins | sample 2277101 | NCBI WGS metagenome assembly SDBT01 (sample SAMN10404973, study PRJNA504765) | marine sediment metagenome | isolation source: marine sediment core GS10_PC15, 103 cmbsf | place: Arctic Ocean: Southern Knipovich Ridge | collected 2010 | reverse complement strand
CGCCTGGACTACTCGTGACACTTTTCTGCAGGTCGGGCTTACCGTTGCCCTTGCCCTTGACGCTCGTACGACCTCGAGGATTCACAAGACGCCCGGAGTGCATGAAACCGGACCGATCGCTCGGCCTATTCTCGGGCCGCAACCCGATCCGTTCGAAACATATCTATATTTCGCATCAGTTGCGGTCAGCGATTATTTGATCGCCCGCGCGCTCCCTGCAAAGTGGCGACCATATTTTCAGGGATCACAAATGGCATACCACGCCTATTTGGTTCACGGTAATTGCGAAAATGGCCTGTGCAAATGAGTCGGCGGAAACTTAGCAGCCTGTCGTACATCGAGCGATGCGCTTACGAGGTGCAGTGGTACGAAAAGCACGGCCAGTATCCGGAGAGAATCAGGAAGGATTACCTCGGACATCGATATGTGCAGAGCGACCACACTTGGAACCACTACCACTCCAACAAGATCGAGCGCGTAGGCCATGCAATTGCAAATTTCATCAACGAAAAAGCGACAGGCATCAAGACATGAATAATATTCAGGAACAGATAGATTTAATGCGAGGTCACGTTGCCAGTTACACGTCGCTATCACCGCATCGGCAAAACTGTCTTGATTTGTGCGACACCATAGAGCGATTGCGCGATGTCCTTGACCGATTAGCGCGATTAGGCAATGAGCCTCACTACGGAAATAGCGATGGCAATGTAATTGCCCAAAAAGCACTAAAATGAAATTGCTCCACGCCTCACCAAAGTCGCTGATTCCCTACAACAAGAATCCGAGGGACAACCGGAAGTCAATCGAATCGGTAAAGGTTAGCATTCAAGAGTTCGGCTTCAATCAGCCAATCGTCGTGGACAAAGACAGGGTGATTATCGTCGGGCATACCCGGCGCGAAGCGGCATTGGAAATCGGGATGCCCAAAGTGCCGTACATGATCGCCAGCCATCTAACAAAGGCGCAAGTTCGGGCCTACCGGCTGGCCGATAACCGCACCAACGAAAATAGTTTTTGGATCGAAGCGGATTTGGCTGCTGAGTTGATATCGTTGACTCCAGGGCAAAGGAAATCGACCGCATTCACTGACGACGAATTAGATGGTCTGCTCGGAGCCGTGCAAGATGCCGCGCCAGTAGAGGGCCGAGTCGAGTTCAGCGAAGAACTATTGGAATCACGGAATTACGTTGTGCTATATTTCGACAATGACGTTGATTGGCTGAGTGCCAAAACCCATTTTGCATTGAAGTCGGTTTACAGCAAAAGGTGTAATGGCAAGCCGTGGAGCAAGGGCATCGGGCGCGTCGTCGATGGCGCGAAGTACCTGCGGAGGATTACCAAGCATGGCAAAGAAAAAAACCGATAGCGAATACACGGATGCCAAGGGCGATCTGCACAAGCATTTTGCTGATGGTCGTTCAGAGATTTATCACAAAGGGCCACACCCGACCGGCCAGCAGTTTATGGAAATAACTGACGGAGCCGACGAAGCAGTAAACCGTCGTCGTTTCTTGCCGTGGACGAAGCAGACTGTCGAGGACACGTTGCAAGTGCGCGATGATCCGGAAGTGGCGACCGTAGAGTCCGACGAAGCAGTTCCGGGCATTGATCTGATTGACGACAATGGCGATATTGTCGATGAGGCTTGAGAAACTAAACATATCGGGAATCTGGACTATGCTTGCAGGAACCGTGGTCGCAGTCGTTTACATGTTCACCACCTTTGTCACGGTGGCCGATTTCAACGAATTAAAAGTCGAGGTTTACTACTCGCAATTTTACGAGACTATCGACCGTCTGAGGGAGGCGGAATCCGATGGCGAGCAGGAGTATTCGCGCGAGTTGGAGCGCAGACTTGAGAGACTCAAGGCAAAGATTTGCGAGGTCGAGCCGGAATGGGAACGGTGCGATAAGCCCGCGTGAAATTTGAAATATTCGCACCGTCTTACAAAAGGCCGAAGGAAAACTTCACACAAAAATACCTACCGGCCTGCACCTACGTTGTAGCGAAGTCCGAAAAAAAAGAATATGAGAAACACTGCAATCGCGTGTGGGTCGTGCCTGATTCAGCGCAAGGGAACTTGTGCCGCATTCGGAATTACATTCTCGACAATGCCAAGTCCAGGGCGATTCTATTGCTCGACGACGACCTAAAAAGACTCCAACGATGGAACGGCCAGAAGGCAATCAAGTTGGACACGGATGCCGCAATGGAGTTTATCGAGGACGGCTTTAATTTAGCGCAGCAATTGCATGTGAAGTTTTGGGGCGTCAACTGTTTGCCGGATAAGGCCGCTTACCGAGAATACACTCCATTTTCGTTTACAAATTACATCGGCGGGCCGTTTCAAGCCTTCATCGATTGCCCCTTGCGTTATGACGAATCGCTGCCATTGAAAGAAGATTACGACATGACGCTGCAAGTCTGTAACGAATACCGAAAGGCATTGAGAATGAATATGTACAATTACGTCGCGCAACAGCATACCAATGTCGGTGGCTGCGCGACGTATCGAACAATGGCTAGAGAGCGCGACCAGTTTCTGCAACTGCAAAAAAAATGGGGCAGCGAAATCGTTCGCGTCGATAATCAGGGCGGGCAAGTGAATCAAAAGAAGCGCACCAACTGGGATTTAAACCCGGTCGTTCGAGTGCCAATCCACGGTGTATAGATGGCCGAGAGAAACGTCACAGCCAAGCAACTTGCCTATTTACTGAATGGCATCACCGAACGGTGGGTACAGCAACTTGCCACCGATGGCATCATAAAAAAAGAAGCGCGAGGCCGTTACAATCTGGTCGAGTCCGTTCGTGGCTATTGCGCGTACATGCAAGACGTGAACAAGGGCGCAGAGTCCGACCGAGAAACCGACTACGGTGACGCCAGGACACAAAAAATGCGCGCCGATGCCGACAAGTCGATCATGGAGGCTGCGCAATTGGCGGGAAATCTAATACCTGCTGATATTGTTTCCTACAGTTGGAATCACATGACAGGCGCGTTTCGCGCTAAACTTCTGAACCTACCGAAGAAAGCAGCGCCGTTAGTCCAACATGAGAGCAGCTTCCGAAAATGTCAGACCGCTTTACAGGAAGCGATACATGAGTGTCTGGCAGAATTATCTAATTACGAACCTGCGGACAAGCATTTTGGAAACCTTGCCGACTTCCTCACTGGCACCACCGCCGAGCTTGTCGATCAGCCAGTGGGCGGAACAAAAAAGAAAACTGTCAAGCGAAAGCAGCGCCGAGCCCGGTAGTTGGTCTAACAGTCGCGCACCGTATCAGCGCGGCATGATGGACGCTTGCTGCGATGAAGAAACGAGCGACATTACTTTTATGACTTCTTCGCAGGTCGGCAAAACTGAAATCATAAACAACGTGCTTGGCTACCACATCGACCAAGACCCTTGTCCGGTGATGATCGTATTTCCAACAAAGGAAATCGGCCAAGCGTATTCGAAGGATCGACTCGACCCGATGATTCGAGACAGCGGGCTTGGCGACAAGGTTGCATTGGAGGGATCGCGCAAAAAGGACAACACCGTTTTGCACAAGTCGTTTTTGGGCGGTCATGTCACCATCAGTGGCGCAAATAGCCCCGCTTCGCTAAGTTCTCGACCGATCAGGGTCGTGCTGTGCGACGAGGTTGATCGATTCCCGTATTCGGCGGGCGAGGAAGGCGACCCGGAGCAGTTAGCATTCAAGCGAACGCAAACCTTTTACAATAAAAAGCGAATCGATACATCGACGCCGACCGTTAAGGGCTTGAGTCGGATCGAAAGCAGATACAAGGCGGGCAATATGCAAAAGTATTTTGTGCCGTGCCACGAGTGCGGCCATTGTCAGGAATTGCTCTGGGCGCAGGTCATTTTTAAGACAGAAAAGGGCAAGCGCTGCGATCCGTTCTATCGATGCGAACAATGCAAAGCCCATTGGTCGGAAATTCAGAAGCGCAAAAACGTTGCTCGGGCAGAGAATATCGAGGGCGGTGGCTGGCTTCCGACCAACCCGGAGCCGACGCCAGGGCACCAGTCGTTCTGCATTTGGGAAATCTACTCGCCGTGGTCGACCATGAGCGAAATTGTCGAGGCGTTTTACCTTGCAAAGGTCAACCCGCTGAAATTGCAAACCTTTATCAATACCGTGCTTGCCGAGAGTTGGGAGGAATCCGGCGAAACATTATCGGGCAACAAACTTTTCAATCGGCGCGAAAGATACAAAGCGGAAGTTCCGGGCGAGGTGCTGTTATTGATCGCTGGCGTTGATATTCAAAAAAACCGCATCGAGGGCGAGGTTGTCGGCTTCGGGCGCGGCGAGGAATGGTGGGGCATCGAATATTTTGTGATTCCGGGCGATACCGAAGGCGAGGACGTGTGGGTCGAGCTGTCAGAGAAACTTGAGCAGACGTACACCCATGAGTCCGGACACCTGCTTAAAATCGCTTGCACAGGCATAGACTCGGGCCATCGCACGGATACCGTGTACCGCTTCTGTGCATTGCGATCAAAGCGCCGCGTGTGGGCGATGAAGGGTCGAGGCGGTGAGGGCGTGCCGGTCGCGGGGCCACCGTCGAAAAAGAAAACCTCGATACCGGGCATGCCTGTTGACCTGTACACAGTTGGCACGGATCAGGCGAAAAGCAGCATCTATTCCAGACTTCGGCTTGGTCGTCCGGGGCCGGGGTATTGCCACTTCCCTATTGACTACCCGGAATCGTTTTTTGAGGGATTGACTGCGGAAAAGGCTCTCACCGTTTATACAAAAGGCTTCCCGAAAATCGTCTGGAAGAAACCACCTGGCATTGCCAATGAGCCACTAGACATGCGCGTGTACCAATACGCGGCCTTGTCGATCCTGAACCCGGTTTGGAGTGCATTGGAAAAACGGCTAGAATCGGAACCACCGCCCGAAGTGAGCGCGGAACCTGACAAGCAACCGAAAAAGAGTAAGGCAAAAAGGAAACGCCGCCGTCGCTCTGGATTTGTTGGAGGCCTTAGCAAATGACCCTTACGGAACTGCCGCGCTGCATTACAATTGGCGACACGATCACATGGGACGAAACACTGTCGGTGTATCCGGCGAGCGCATCGTGGGTGCTGACCTATAGTTTCACCAGCCCCGGCGCGTTTTTCGGCAGCAGCCATGCCGCTGTTGTTGACGATCATCGAATCACCATTGCGACCGCTGATTTGGAAGTCGGGCGCTACGACTACACAAAAAAGGTTGACGACACTTCCGAGGTATTCACGCTTGAATCGGGATACATTTTCGTGCTTGCGGATTTGTCTGCTGACACTTCCGGAGTTGATCGGCGCGGGTATGCCGAAATTGCTTTGGAAAACATCGAAGCAATGTTGCTAGGAAAGGCGACAAAGGATCAGACCAGCTATTCCCTGAATGGTCGGGCCTTGTCTCGATATTCCGTTGCAGAACTACAGGAATGGCGTGCGAGTTTGCGGGTTGAGGTGCGCGACGCCAGGGCGATTGCGCGAAGGCGATCAGGCGGGAAGTCACACGCGAATGTTCGCGCGAGGTTAAGCAGCCGTGTTTGAGCGAATCAAAAAATGGATGCCGGTCAGTCGCAAAACCGTTCGTAAACAATATCGCAAGTTCGCTGCTGGACAAGCGAATCGTTTGCACATGGGCTGGATCATGTCGCCATCGACTATCGACCAAGATATTCGTGGCGGCTTATCTGCGATCCGGGCGCGATCCCGCGAAGAGGCGCAAAACAATGGCTACTACAAAGGATTTTTGCGCGACCTCCGCGAGAATGTAGTCGGAGCTCAGGGCTTCCAGCTAATCAGCAAGCCGATGAACAGTGATACCGACCTCGATGTCGAGGACAAAAACACAATCGAACGGCATTGGAAACTTTGGGGCACCAAAGCAATGCGCCCGGAAATGTCCGGCATGTCATTTCGCAACTTCTGTCGGTTAGTTGTTGGCAGCGCGGCGCTCGATGGCGAAGTTTTTATTTGGGAGCGTCGCGGAACCAACGTCAACCCGTACCGATATTCGCTGCGCGTTTTGGAACCTGCGTCGGTCGATATACAGCTTGAAAAGGTCATACCGGGCGGCAACGTGATCCGCATGGGTATCGAGTTTGATGCTTCCCGGTTCCCGGTTGCTTACCATGTTATTGCCTCCGAGCGCGATAGCGATTTTTTCATTCACGGCGAAACCGGCCGCAAGTACATCAGAGTACCGAGCGAGGAAATCATTCACCTGTTTTTGGATGATGGCATCTGGCAGACACGCGGCATGCCGTGGATTCACGCCGCACTAATGCGCTTCAATCAGTTGCACAAATACGAAGAGGCTGAACTTGTTGCTGCTCGCGGTGGTGCTTCAAAAATGGGCTTCATCAGTGATGGGGACGATGGCACCGGATATACTGGCGACGACGATGAGGAAACCGCCGACGACGATTATCTGTTCGAAGAATTTGAACCGGGCCAAATTGGTCGGCTGAAAAAAGGCCAGCAATTTTTCGGCTTCAATCCGGATCACCCAAACAGCGGATTCGGGGACTTTGTAAAGATCAACTTACGCGGTATTGCCGCATCGCTTGGTGAATCGTACAACCAATTCGCGCAAGACCTCGAGGGCGTCAGCTTCGGAAGTCTGCGCCAGGGCGCACTATCAGAACGTGCCGTGTGGATGGGCCTGCAAACTTGGTTGATCGAGGATGCGCTTGACCGAATTTTCGCCGCGTGGCTTGAGCAGGGATTGCTTGCCGGGGCAATAACAAACCGCGCAGGTAGGCCATTGCCTTTTGATCGCTTTGAAAAGTTTCTGGAACATGAATGGCAACCTCGCCGTTGGGATTGGATTGACCCACTCAAGGACACGACCGCTGACAGGTTCCAACAGCAGGATTTAACCATGAGTCGATCCGAGCGCATTCGCAAACGTGGCCGGCAACCCTCTGAGGTCTTTAACGAAATTGCCGCTGAGAACAAGTTAATGGACGACCTCGGTGTGTCACCCGCTGAAGTTGATGCTACAATCGGCGGCGAAAGTGCCGATGACCGTCTGTCTGTATTGGAAATCACAGTCGGCGATTTAGCGGAAGGAAGCAAAGATGCCTGACAAAAAAATAGTTGAGCGGAAAATTCGCACAACGATGCTCAGACGGATTGCGTATTTTGATCGCGAGTCTGTTGACATGGACGCGCGCACCGTTGACCTGGCATTTTCTAGCGAGGAACCCGTTGCACGATGGTTCGGTGATGAGGTGTTAGACCACAGCAAAGGCTCTGTCCGGATGAAGCGGCTCAGAGAAACGGGGCCTTTACTGTTACACCACGACAGCCGAGATCATATCGGCACCGTGCAGTCTGCAAAAATCGAAAAGGATCGCGTCGGACGCGCGACAGTTCGGATCGGCAAGGGTGCTGATCGGGATGCGATATTGTCAGACATCGAGGATGGCATACGAAAATGCGTCAGCGTGGGCTACCGCGTTCACCGTATGAAACTCGAAGAAGCCAGCGAAGACGCGCCGGACGTTTATCGGGCAACCGATTGGGAGCCGTACGAAATTTCGCTAGTGTCGATGCCAGCAGATACCACTGTCGGAGTAGGTCGGGAGGCCCGCGAATGGCACAAGGGTGACGAAGGCGAGTTCGATACAATTATTGTGGAAATTGAAAAACAGGAGACTGTTATGCCACCCGAAACACCTGAACAAAAAGAGACAAGAGAAGCAGCCGAACTGGCTGCGAAGACTCCTGCCCCTGCGCCCACGCCAAAGGTATCAGTCGTCGATACCGAAAAGGTTTTGGACGCTGAACGCCATCGGATCAAATTGATAACCGATGTCGGCAAAAAGTATGGTCAAGTCGAACTCGCCGCAAAGTGCGTTGCCGATGGCAGCACGCTTGGCGACTTCAATGCCAAATTGCTCGACACGATGCCCGGCGCTGTCCGTAAGGAAGCCGAAACAGCATCGCTCGCCGATCTAAACATCGGATTGTCCGGCAAAGAGCAGAAGCGATTCAGCTTCTTGCGCATGATCCGCGCGCAAGCCTTCGGCGCTTCGAATCCGAAATTTATCGAACAGGCAAGTTTCGAAATCGAGTGCAGTCGGGCTGCTGCGGAGCAGTACAAGCAGACGCCACAGGGTTACATCGTGCCGACTGATGTGCTGTTGTTCGGTGATCGTGACCGCACCAGAGATTGGCGCGCGGTTCGCGCTTTCGAGCAATTACTCGTTGAGCAGCGTGTCTTGACACAGGCTGTTGCTGGCGCATCGACCATCGCCGAGGATTTGCTGGCCGGATCGTTTATCGATCTACTGCGAAACCGCAGTGTGTTGCAGGCGCTAGGCGTTACCGTCCTTGATGGTCTGGTCGGGGATGTTGCAATTCCCAGGCTGACGACCGCTGGCACGGCGTTCTGGCTCGCAACCGACGAAACCGACATCACAGAAAGCACTCAGATACTTGACCAAGTGACGCTGGTTCCGCGCAACGTTGGAGCATTTTCTGTTTACACGCGCCAATTGCTGATGCAGTCAAGCATCGCGATCGAGCAGCTTATCCGGAACGACCTTGCGACAGTTCTTGCACTTGCCATTGATTTGGCGGGATTGTATGGATCGGGCGCTGCTGGTCAGCCAACCGGAGTTGCCAACACGGCGGGGATCAATGCGCCGACAATGGCAGGAGCCGCACCGACGTTTGTCGAGGTTGTGGACTTCGAAACTGAGGTGGCGGTCGACAACGCGCTTCTTGGCACGCTGGCATATCTAATGGACGCGACAATGCGCGGCGCTTTGAAGACGACTGAAAAAGTCGCCACAACCGGGCAATTCGTTTGGGAGCGTGACAACACGATCAATGGCTACCGAGTCGAAGTGTCAGCGCAAGTTACGGCTGGCGATTTATTTTTCGGCAACTGGGCCGATCTGTTGCAAGGCGTGTGGGGCGGACTCGATGTTCTGGTCGATCCTTACACACTGTCGGCTCGCATGAACACGCGAGTGATCGAAATGTGGACTACCGATTTTGCCGTGAGGCATCCGGTATCGTTCGCAATGGATAACGACACCTAAGCATCAGGTGATCCTTAACGTGAAAACGGGGCGGGCTGCTTTGGCCCGCCCCACCATTTACAAAGGTGGGACGAACATGGACAAAGACAACTTGAAAGCCCCGGCTGAAACCGAGGAAAAAAAACCAGCAGAACCGCCGCATCAGATTAAAAGCAATATTCGCGTGTGCGGCAAGTGGCGCAAAAAAGGCTACAAGCCCACCGCGCAAGAATTGGATGCGTGGATTATAAAATGCAAGGAAACGGGGCGCGATCCGAAAACCGGCAAGAGGATCGAAGCGAAAAAGGCCCCTGCTAAGAAGTAACCATGCCGCCTGTCGAGAGCGAAGCGGATCGGGCTTCTTACTTCGATGCTTCGGAGTTCGGACAGGTTGCGGAAATACGCGGCAGGGAAATCGCGGGCTATTTCGATGAGCGCACCGAGTTTGTCGATGGCCTTGCGCCGGTTCAGGTTCAAACGACCGACCCTACTTTCCAGTGTCAAACATCGGAGCTGCCTTCTGACATTGCAGAGGGCGAACCTGTAACCGTATCGAGACAAGACGACACAGTATTTTCCGGCACGGTTGTAACTATCGAGGCTGACGGATTCGGTTTGACTCTGCTAACCTTAGAAAACAATGAGTGAGCATGTCAGGAAACAAATACGAAACGCCGCCAAAGGTGCGCTGCAAGGATTAGCCACAACCGGGGACCGGGTTTATATTTCGCGCGTTTACCCGCTTGCCAAAGCCAATTTGCCCGGACTGCTTGTTTTCACTCCTGCGGAGGATTCGGCTCGCGAGGATTCGCCTACCGACTTAATGCGCGATATGATTTTACAGGTGCATGGTGTCGTCGCGATATCTGGAAACCTCGAAGACGAAATGGACGATATCGCGCTAGAGGTCGAAGTCGCGCTCGATGGCCTCGGATTGGCTGGCCTTGCGAAGATTTATCACGGCATACAGGGAACCGTTAGCACCCTTGCCGGTGAGGACGTTGACAAGCCACATGGTGCAATCGCGATGGAATTTTTATACACTTACCGCACAGTCACCGGCTCACCAGATGTCGCGGTGTAACGAGGCAATGAAATGACTACAGCAACAGGCAATTCCGGAACATTGGATTTCGGTGGCTCTCCGATTACCGAACTAAAATCGTGGTCGCTTGAGGAAGCAGCGGAGCAGATCGATGATACCGCGATGGGCGACCTTAACCGCACATCGAAGTCGGGCCTGCCTAATGCAAGCGGAACAATCGAAGTGCATTACGACGAAGTTGATTCAGTGCAAGAGTCAATGGACCCGGCTGTTGAGGGCGTGTTGATTTTGTATCCGAAAGGAAATGCCTCCACCGAACCGCGTATCACCTTGACGGTGCAGATAACCGGGCGAAGCACGTCAGGTGCCATCGATGAAATTCTGCCGCAAAGTTTCAATTACGCAATATCGAGTGGCTCGGTCGTTCGAGACACGGTGCCGTAGCGCCAGGGCGATTTGATATCACCAGAGGTGGGACATGACTAACGAAAACATCGTACACCCGGACGACACGCCGTTCGGAAAAGTGCATGTAAGGAATCAAGCAAAAAGAAAAGTTCGCTGCGTGAAAATTCCGGAATGGGGAACCAAGCGCAATCCACTCTACCTCTATGCCTATCCGCTAACGACCGGAGAGGTAATGGAACTCGAAGGAAAATACCCAACCAACACCGAGCAGAATGTCATGCAGATGATTCGGCAATGCATGGTCGGCAACGGCGATCATTATTTCTCGCTGCAGGATAAAGGGCACCTTATGAACGAACCATCGGAGTTGATTGGCAGGGTTTGTTTAATGCTCAACGGCGAACTCAGTTCCTTCACCGAGGAATTAAAAAAAAATAAAGGCTAATAGCCATCTGTTTGCCCAGCGCTGGCTTGCCGAAAAGTTCAATGACCTAGATATCTCGGAAGTGCAGGCTTTGCCTGCTACCGAATTTAACGCTTGGATGGCATACTTCACCGTCAAGGGTGAATCGCCGTACCGGGTGCATAAGCAATGGCTCGACGCAACCAAGCAGAAATCGAACTAACAGCGCGGGATCGAACCAAGTCCGCGTTTCGGGCCGTAAACCAAAACCTCGGTAGATTTGCCAGCATTGGCCTTGCTGGCGCTGTTGCTGGTGTCGCATTGCTTACGCGGGAAAGCCTCAAGCAGATCGACGCCCTTGCAAAGCAGTCTCAACTACTCGGAATAACAACCGAAAAACTCGCCGCGTTGCAGTTGATAACTGCGAAAACCGGAGTCGAGCAAAAGACACTCGAAAAAGCGCTGATAAATGTGACCCGCGTTGTTGCGGAGGCAGCGGAAGGAACCGGCCTTGCAACTGACACGTTGAAGAAACTTGGCCTCGAAGCCAAGGCGCTCTCGCAGCAAAGTCCTGACGAGCAGTTCAAATTGATCGCTAAGGCGATGGAGGGTGTCAATACCCAATCGGAAAAAGTGCTTGCAGCTTACGAATTGTTCGGAGGTCGTGGCGCTGCATTACTTAGAACTCTTGAAGCAACTGCTGGCGGATTCGAGGAAGCCGAAGAAAAAACAATACGATTCGGCACTGCAATATCCGCCGTCGATGCGAAAGGTGTCGAGGATGCAAACGATGCCTTCACCGACATGCGGGAAGCCGTCAAGGGCTTGGGATTCGATCTGGCGCGCCGTTTTGCTCCAGGCATGGAAGCGGCCAGCCTGAGTACAGCCAATTTCGTTGTGACAATCAGGCGCGACGTGATCCCTGCGTTTGCTTTACTGTTGGAACAGCTCGACCTCGTTGTGTCGAACGTGCGCGGATTGAGCGACATCGAACTTGATGTGCGAATCGAGTCGGGGGCTGATGCCATCGAAGACGCGGAAAAAGCGCTCGATGATTTTCTTGCTTCATCGATGGCCAAAAAACTAGAGGGCGAGAGGTCAACAAACGAGGCGCTCAACATATTGTCCGGAAGGGCTCAGGCTGAACGCTTCCTGATGGAGCGACAGGCCGCGCTTACCGCCGCGCAGGAACGTTTGGAGGACGTTAAACTTGAGCAGGAACGTCGTGCGGAAATTATTTTGGAGGCCGAGCGAAAATTATCAGACCAAAAAGCCGGACAGGTCGAGGAAGCGCGAATTGTCGCTGTTGACTTGCGAAGGGAACAAGATCGCGCGGATTTTGAGGAACGGTTCGAGCGTGCGTCAGAGGAAACCAGCGCGTTTATCGCATTGGCGCAAAAACGCGCCGACGAAGAAGCTCGTATCGCTCAGGCTTTTGATATTGCGGCAGCGAGAAGCGCGCAGTCGGATGCCAAACAAGAGAAACGCGCTGCTCAGTTGACGATCCGACTGAGACAGGCAACAGCCAATACAAGCATACAAATTCTGCAAACGCTTGCTGGCAAAAATAAAAAAGTCGCGCGTGCACTTTTCATTGTTGAAAAGGGCCTAGCGATTGCTCGCACAATTCAAAATACCGCTGCTGCCGCAGTCAGGGCAATCGCTGACCTCGGCCCTATTTTCGGCCCGCCCGCTGCCGCTGCTATCACTGCTTTTGGAGCAGCACAGGTCGGCTTAATTGCTGCGACCGCCCTACAGGGCGGGGGCAGTGTCGGCGGAGGTGGTGGTCTAGGTAGTATCAGTTCAGGGGGTTTTGCTGGTGGCGGGGATTTGGGCGGCGGTGATGCTGCTAATGATCAGCAGTTCGGAGGTGGCGGGACACCCGCTGTAGATCAGGGCGTTGTGCAGCTAATATTTCCGAACCTGTTCGGCATCACTCCGGATGCAATCGATGCTCTTGCCGATGCATTGCGCGAGGCGTCGGAAAATCGCGACGTGATTATTGTTTCCGGTCAAGGTCGGAATGCGGAGCTTCTAGCGGGAGCAAACGGATGAGCATTTTCACTTACACGGCGACAACCGACTTGGCACCCGGCACGACCAGCATGGAAATCGTCACCAGAGACATTCGACTGTTGACGAACCGGCGCCAGGGCCGTGCCATCGTCAAACAAAACACTTCGATCAGCGGCGCGGTCGAGTCATTGCTGCATCGGAGCGAAAAGCATTACAACTGCCAAACAGCGCTACTAATTCCCGAAGAATTGCCGGAATTGCAGTTCATTGAATTTTTTGGCTCGGTACAAAATGCCGAAACCTTCACGTTCGATAGATTTGGCACGATAGCCCAACCCGACAATCCGGTCACTTGCATAATGGTGTCGAAGTCATTGAACCCGACCGAGCAGGGCAAGGCGTTTAACCAATACGCCTTTGTGATACGTGAGGCAGGATAGCCCACTTTTTATTGCAGACAATTCGGCTGTCGCAAAGCAGCCTCGGTATGTCATTGCCATTGATTTCGATGGCACCGTGCAGTACTTCACTTCACACGATGATATTGCAAATGTGCCGGGTACACCTATTGACGATGTTGTTGCAGGGATCAGCGCGACCAGTCAAACACTAAACCCGGAAAGGGCGAATGCAACAATCGGCAGCATGTCATTCGATTTGATCGATTTTGCAAATGCCGTTACCAACAAATTCAGAACCGAACTGGACACCAACGATGTCGGCTTGCGTGGTCGAACTTGCTCATTTTATTTAGGCTACAAGTCGATAGTGCATGGCGTTCAGGATACAGGCCCTGCAAGCACCAGCGACAATCCGGATTTTGACGAATTTGTTTTATTCCAGACTCAAATAATTCGAAACGTCGATACCAAGGATGGCAAGTACACGGTGCATTGCGCTGACATTCAGCGCGAAACAAAAAAGCAAATTTTCACACTTGAGCTGACCTATCTGACTGACTCGCTCACCGATTCAGATACTACCGTGAAGGTTCTCGACTTGTCCGGATTTGAGGGCAACGATCATGGATCGAGTTACGCGGACGCACCAAGCACTGACGGCCTGATTTATATTCGCATCGATCAGACAAAGGAAATCATTCGATGCCCGGTTTCCGGAATTTCCGGCAATGATTTTACTGGCGTTACTCGCGGCGCACTAAACACAAAGGCAAAAGCCGTTGAGGTTGACCAGACGCTTGCATCAGACCGTCGCCCGAAAGTCGAGGAATATGTTTACCTCGAATTGCCCGCCGTCAAGATGGCCTACGCGATTTTGACAGGGATCATCGATGGCACCGCTGCTGGTGGTCGTCAACCAGTTGGAAGGCAGCCGACTGGAAGGCAGCCCACCGGCAGACAGCCTGTCGCTGCGGGATCGTCGAGCGTGTTGCCTAGCAATTGGCACGCGAATGTATCGACCGACCTTGTGCGCCTGGGCGACTTCAAAGCAATTGGCGCTGACCTTTGGGATATCGCCGACGACACCAAAGGCATCATTCTGCGATTCGATGGCATCGAAAAGCAGGACGCGAAAAAATTCCTTGAGACTGAAATTTACCTGCTGCTCGGTTTGTTCTCGCCAGTTTACGCAGACGGGCAACTTGGCCTCAAACGCATGGTGCCTGCGCTCGCTGATTCGCCATTTATTTTCGACCTGGACGATGCAAGCGTTACCGGCAGTGGAAATCTGCGGCACGACATGGAGTCGATGCTTAATAATCTCCGCATCGACTGGAATTGGAATGGCGACCGCTTCATTCGCTCGACAATCGTTGTCGATTCTAATTCCATAACGCGACATGGACAGGCCCCCGAGAAGCGCCTGGGCTTTCGTGGGCTCGTTGGGACACGCTTTACCGAACAAGTGCTGCGACAGTTGCTTACTTCTGTGCGAGATATGTATTCCGGGCCTCCGCTGCGGCTCGATGTCAATTGTTACCACATGCTGAATCGCATTGAGGTCGGTGACGCGGCGCGTGTGAACCTTTCAAATATTCGAGATTACTCAGCGGCACCGTCGAACCTAACGCGCACAATGGTCGTGCACGGCATGACCGTGGATTGGCTCAAGGGCGTAAAGCTGAAAATGTTTGGCAGTTCAGAGAGAGCCGACGAAATCCCGCCAGTAACCGCCACCACTTGTCTGCCGGATGCTTTTTACTCGGCAGTCGGCACAGCATTGACCAGCATCGGCGGATTGATGACAGGCGATGTCACCAACGCTGGCACCTTCACGCTGTCCGGTGATCCGAGCATGAATGCTGCGGCGGCAGTGTTTTATCACGATGGCCCGCTGACGATCAGTTCAACGACCACGCTAATCATCGAAAACAATGTGCAGTTGCGAGTTAAAGGATTTATCACCATCGATGGTTTGATCGATGGCACCGGCGAAGGGCATCCAACCGACACGAATCTATTCGACCTCGACCAGTTTTATTTTTGGGGCGACGATGAACAGTTCGGCACGCCCGGATTTATCGGCAACTCGATGTCACATGGCGGCCTCTATATTGGATCGACCTCATTCATTCTCGACTTCGTTTGGGTGACTCCAGGGTTTTTCACTCGCGGACTATTCGATTCTTTTCCGAATATTATTCTGCAAGTTGATGATGCTGGCAGTGGCTTAATAACAGGCATACCGACCGACATGCGTGGCGGTGGCGGTGCTTATGGAAATCGCGCGGGCGACAAAGTGCATGGCGGTCAGGCTTTCCAAAAGACCAGCGGAGGCGCGGGCGGTGCCGGTGGTGCTGGCTTGTGCATTATTTGTCGAGGTGGCGACTTCGGAATTTCCGGACAGATCACGCTCGATGGCGACCCATCGGTTGAGCCGACCACATTCCACAGTCCTACGGCATTCGACATTTACGGTGGTGCTGGCGGCGCTGGTGCGCCCGGTGCATTGTTGTGGTTGCTCGATGGCTCGTCGCAGACCTTCCCTGACATTGCCGGTCACTTCTCTGCACTGACCGGCGTTGTTCCTGCGCAATTTGCCTTGCCGTTCATTCCGGATGCGCCAAGCGGAGGTCTGCAAAACCGAAACCTCGTCACTGTCAATGCGCCGACGAAGAACATGGCTCCGGTGATGCCAGATGCAATCAGCGCGTTCGATCAAACCGGCGTGAATTTCCGCATCAGCTTTTTGCCTTGCGATGTGGTGCCAGAGGACGACCAAGAAAACCTGCTGGTTGCGCCGAGTGGACTTGCGGCAACCAGTATCGCAAATGGCGTGGTGCTGAATTGGACAAACCCACCGCAGCAAGAATTTGATCACACGGAGGTGTTCGCTTCCGATGATAACGTTCGCGGCAATGCGGTCCTTATCGCCAGCGTTCCCGGTGACACGCACACTGAAATAATCATTGACGAATTGCGCGACCGCTATTATTGGATCAGGCAAAGGAATCTGGATGGCGACCTCAGCGATTTTCACCCGCTATCTGCGACAGCGGGAGTGCTTGGTTTGTCGTGGACGACCGTGCCTCTATTTTTAGCCGTCAACACTGGCCTGCTCAGTTCAAGTACCGCAGCCCCGTCATTTTCGATCAACTATGGCCTCGAACAAGGCGCGAACCTCGGACTCGTCATTGTCTTTATGTCGGAAGGATTGAGCGAGGTGACACATTCGTCGCCGATTTTTGACGGTCAGGCCGGAACGCTATTCGCGCAACATGGCGGTGACGGTGGGCAAGGATTAAAAATTTCCTATAGTTGGTGGCCGCAAGCCGATCTGCCAACGACATCAGGTTCGAAAACATTCTCGATAACACTCAGCGGCAGCGCCGATGGCCACATGGCGGCCGCCTATCTATTACAAAGGTGCAGACAAACGGCAATGCTCGGTAGTTTTTTCGGCACAATATCGCTCAACACGGTTGCCGGATTCGACAGCACGTTAAGCATTGCAGCAAAAAACGACTTCAAAATCGCTGCGTGTGGATCGGTCGAGCCAAGCAATTCGTATGTAAGCGGAGACATTTCCGCAGTGACCGCCAACCTTGAAATTATCAGCGAGCAAAATGTGCGCAATGCCCCCGGAGGTGCGCTGCGCACCGCCCTGAATCGGCGGCAAGAGATATCACCTGTAGAAACCTATACTTGGGACAACGAATATGGCGGGGCGTCTGATATACACGTTGTTGCCAGCTCAAGCGTGAAAGTTTTTGGCTTGGGCACTTGAGCAGTGGCATAATCAGACCATGAGCCTCGGTCAAATACAAAGGCAGTTTGCAAAGGAAGTTCCGCGCCTGATAGACAAGGCCCATGACCTAGGCTTTGCAGTTACCCTTGGGGATGCTTTTAGGGATGCGCGATCACACGGCAAGGTCGGAGAGAAAATCGCTTATGGCAATAGATTCAGTTGCCACAAAGTTCGCTTGGCAATTGACCTCAATCTTTTTAAATTGGTCGAGGGCAAATGGGTGTACTGCACCGAGACAGAGGATCACCGCGAACTTGGAGAATGGTGGGAAGCGCAAGACCCGTTAAATTGTTGGGGCGGTCGTTTCAATGATGGCAACCATTACTCAAAAACTTATGACGGAATGAAATAATGGCGGATTACACACCACCCGGAGCGTTGCCAAGTACCGATGCCGTTTGGCGTTGGGGAATTGCCGATGTGGCAATCGCTCATGCGCAGACCGTCTATGTTGCCGCGAATGGTCGCGTCGCATTGTGCGAAAAAGACCAGACGATAATCGAGGCCGCGTGCGTTGGGGTATCTTTAAACAGCGCCGCTGCCGGTCAGCCAATTGCCTACCAGATATCGGGACAGCTCACTCATGGGGGCAGCACTTATCCGGGCAGCGGAGAGGTTGTTATTGTCGGTGCAGGGCCGGGGGCATTAGCTCCGGAAGTCGATGCAACAACAGGCGACTTTTCGACAGTCGTCGGTGTCAGTTGTGGCGGGCAGTGTTTACAATTACAGATTGTTCCAAGCGGAGTCGCGCATGCTTAGTGCACAGCGCAGTATAAAATGGCCGACGTAATTGTAGCGCCGGGAAATAGTAAGGCGCAAGCCGGATCGGTGCAGAGAACCGCGCTTGCCAGTGAAGCTATTCAGGCCGGGAAAAGCGTGTACCTCGACGCCAGCGGTCAAGTCACGATGGCCGAAAAGGATCAAACCATTGTCGAGGCTACCGCTGTTGGCATTTCGTTGAACCCGGCAGCAGTCGGGCAACCTTGTCGATATATTTATCGAGGTTCGATTGTCTTGGGCGTGTCGCCTATAATGACTGTCGGACGTGCATACATAGTCGGCGCTGCGCCGGGCGGCATAGCGCCGGAAGCCGATGCTATTTCGAGTGAGTTCGTTGCTGTGATCGGCGTTGCAATCACTGACAGGATATTGAAGCTCGGCCCGTTTCGCACTCCGATATCGCACACTTGATTTATAAAGTGAGGAAAAACTTATGACCGATCTATCTGTTGTTGCTGCGAACGTGCAGCCCGGAGCCTCCGCCGTCACAAAGCGAGGAATCGCTGGCGAAGCAATTACCGCAGGGCAGTCCCTTTTTATTGCTACCGATGGCGAATTGGAACTTTGCGAAAATGACCAAGCCGTCGCTGATGCTGCTTGTGTCGGTGTTTCATTAAATGATGCCGCTGCCGGTCAACCTATCGAGTACGCTATTACCGGCGAGGTCAACATGGGAGCAATTATGACGATTGGCGAAACCTATGTTGTCGGCGCGGCTCCCGGTGGTATCGCGCCGGAAACCGATGTCATTGCCAGCGAATTTTTAACCGTGATCGGCGTTGCCACGACAACCAGTAATCTAAAAATGGGCATCTTGCAAAGTGGAGTGGCTCACGCCTGATGAATTGGTTTATAAAATTCGTGCTTGGCAAGGTGTCCGGGCCAGTTTTGGTTTGGATTATTCTCGCGCTTTTCGCTGCCAATGTGGTAACCGTAAAACTGCTCGCTAACGCCTGGACGAAAAATGCGCAAGCGGAATTGGTCTGCGTCAATCAGGCATTAACTGATGCGATTGCAGCGCGCGAAGCCGTTGACCTTGAGTTGCAACGAATAGATATAGAGCTAACCGAGTCGATCAAAGCCCGCGCTATTGCTGCGCAGTTAGCCGAAAAGGAAATCGACAAACGAATTGCCGAAAAGGAAATCGAACACGCCCATGCGATTGCCGACATGGAGGCCGCAACAAATGAAATTTCCGACGATGAATTTTTCTGTGCTACTGAGCCTCTTTCTGCTGAGTTGCTTATCGGGATGCGCAGCGCCGCCGCCCGTTATAACCAAGCCCGAAATAGTGCGAGTGCCAGTTCCGACATTAATTGAGATACCAAAAGAAAAATTAACTCAATGTGATTCGGTGCGCGTACCGGATGCCGATTCTGTATGGCTTGATGCACCGGGCGACTACCTGCACGTCCTGCAAGTGCTGGATGATTGCAACGGTAAAATTGGCGACTTTTGGACGTGGTATCGGTCACAAAAAGAAAACTTTTTTGGCGGCGGCCAGAGGTCAATGAGGCCAAGTGCTGTAGGACGCCAGGGCGATCCTTGATGCTTGTGTCACGCTGGCAACGGAGTATTATTTGAGCTGAGGAAACATTCACATCAACACGGAGTAAGTCATTATGAACACGGCAGTAAATTTAAACCCCCGCTACATCGTTCGAGTTCCCTACTACCAACACGGCTGCTATCGAATTTTCGATACAGACAAAGCCGAATCCCTACCTAATCATTTTGCAAATTGCGCGAATGCTCTGCGCGAAGCCGCGGAATTGAATGTCACATCAACACGGAGTACATGAGATGAAATTACGACAAACTGAAATGCTATTTTCCTTTAATGACTTATTTTTTCTGTCCACGACAAATGGTTGTTCGCTTGCCGAAGTTTGGAATAAAGACATCGAAGAATTGTCAAGCGACTGCATCGGCGTAATGTCTGATTTCGACGATGGCCGAAGGG
>SDBT01006220.1_pt1 | contig 19872 bp, 27 predicted proteins | sample 2277101 | NCBI WGS metagenome assembly SDBT01 (sample SAMN10404973, study PRJNA504765) | marine sediment metagenome | isolation source: marine sediment core GS10_PC15, 103 cmbsf | place: Arctic Ocean: Southern Knipovich Ridge | collected 2010 | reverse complement strand
GTAGGCACTTGGGGAGATAGTTTAGTGGTAGAACTCGGGACTTGGACTCTCGAGGCGGGTGTTCGATTCATCCTCTTCCCATAAACTCCTATAGTGCAGTGGTCAAGCACGCGAGGCTTTGAACCTCGAAACCCTGGTTCGAATCCAGGTAGGAGTATAAAATAAAATGTCTCAACAAGAAATTTATGATTATTTGAAAGAGAAAGATTGGGTGACTATCAGGGAGATTTCTGAAGCAATAAAATCTCCAATTAATAATGTTAGGCTTTCTTTAAAACAAATGCTAAAATATAATGAGGTCCTTTGCAAGGAGATTATTATAACTGTTAGAAATCAACGTCCTGCAGAGAGATCTGTTAAACATTGGAAAATTAAATGATAAAAGAAATATTAAATCGGCAATTTATTTGGTACAAGATAATAATGTGCCTGGGAAAACATAAGGAGTTTGTTAAAACCAAACAAATCACTCGAGAAATAGATCTCATAAATTCAAATCTCTGGGATAATTTAAGAAATCTTAAAAAAAAGAAAATAATAATCTATAAAAAATTTGACAATAGATCATTAATTTGGAGATTATCTACTAAAGGAAGAAAAATATATAAAAATTTATTACAATTAGAAAAGCTTATGGAATAGAACTATTAAATATACCCTGTAATATATAAACATTTATAAACATGTCGTTCTAAAAAATAGAATGGGACTCACAGATAAGATCGTAAAGATGAAAAGAATGCAAAAACTGAGCGGAAGCATGGCTTTCATTGTACCAGAATCCTGGATTCGAGACATGGAATGGAAAAGAGATACACTTTTTGCTTTAGAATTTAAACCTCATACTAAACAAATAATCATTACAGAAGATGGTGAAAAAGCTAGTAAACCTGTCCTCATCTGATATTGATTATGTAGAAAGTATTGCAAAAACATTAAGCGATCCCAGAGCAATTAAGGGAGACTTCGGAAAAGGGCTAAGAAAAATAATAAATGATCACAAAAATGGTAAAAATAAATAACTGGAAAATTAAGGAAAAAATACTAGAAAATTCAAGTCTTCCAGATGTACTTCTAAAATCATTAAACGGGAACTTAGTAAATTTTTCTAATTTTAATCAAACAGTTGGCGCAGTTTGCGAAGTTTGTAGTAGCAGACACATAGAAACATTTTTTCAAGTGTACACAAATTTTGGAGTATTCATTGCAAAGAATGATATGATCGATTTAAATTTTAAAGTAAAGGAGAATGAGGAACCAAAACCTCAAAGCTATTTAGGATGAAAGAACTATATGTATTCAAAATAGGTCTAAATGTTAGACCTGTAAATAATCATAAAATTACTCAGGATAAAGCAAGGGATGATATGAAACAACTTTTAGAAATTTGTCAAATAGAATTTGAATTATATCATGATGAAGAGAAGAACGCAAAATGGAAGGTTTATGAACAAGAATTTACTTTTGAGACTCCTGAAGAATGTAGAACTTTCGCATTAAGAATATTAAATACAAACGTAATCTTTTTCTGTGAATTAAAAAAGGTGAATGTAAATGACTGAAGATAAACACAATCATATAAGGCAAGCTGTAGAATTTACTAATTTAGTTAAATGTACTCTTGGACCTAGGGGGATGAATATCATGATTGTAAATGATCAAGGAAATAAAGTGATGACTAATGATGGCGCAACAATCATGAAAAATTTAAAAGGTGGCCATCCTATGATGGATATGTTTAAGGACCTTGCAAAATCCCAGGAAATTTCTGCAGGAGACGGAACAACCACTTCAATGATTATTTCTGGAAGTTTACTTAATAATGCACTTCAATTAATTGAAAAAGGAATTCATCCAACAATTATAATCAAAGGTTATGATTTAGCAAATCAAAAAACTATACAAATACTTGAGGCACTCAAAGAGAAAGGAAAAAAAGAAGATATAATTAAAACAGCATTAGGTTCTAAAGTATCTCCAGAAATGAAAATTCATATTTCTAGTATAATAAATAAAATAGTAAATTTTCAAGATCTTAGATTAATTAAATTAGTAAATGAAAATCCTTTAGAAAGCGAATTATACAAAGGGACTGTTTTTGAAGGATTTACTATGAATGAGAGCATGCCTAAAGAGACAAACGGAATTATTGCTATTATAGATTTTGAAACAAATTTAGCAACAAATGATTTTAATATTAGTGATCCTTCAAAGATAGTTGAACTTGAAGAAGCAAAAGTGGCCCACAGAAAAAAGATTGTAGAAAAATTAAAAAGTTTAGAGGTTAAGTGTTTATTCTATACTGATACAAATCCTGCATTTGAGAGTTTAATTACTGAAGCCGGAATCATGGGAATTGTTGTTTCAAGAAGAGACGACTTATCTGATATTTGTTTAGCTTCAAAAGGAAAATGTGCTGGAAGTTTTGAATCAATTGATAATTCAATAGGTGAAGGGAAAGTAAAATATGTAAAAGGAAGAGATGAAAGGAATGGAATGGTTTATGTTGAAGGAGATACTGAGACATTGATTATTAAAGGATCTACTTCTCAAACATTAGACGAGATTGAAAGAAGCATTCAAGATGTAATTGGATTAATGAAAAATGATTTAGATGTTGTAACTGGCGCAGGAGCAATAGAAATAGAAATTTCTAAAAAAATATTAGAGTATGCAAAAACTGTAGGCGGAAAAGAGCAATTAGCAATAGAGAAATTTGCGGATGCAATGGATTCAATACCTTTAGTTTTAGCAGATAATTGCGGACTTGATGCAATAGAAGTATTAACTAAGATTAAGAGTGAACATGAAAATGGATATGATAAAATTGGAGTAGATGAAAATATTGGATATTCTAATGCAAAAGGTAGAGGAATAATTGAACCAGTTGCTGTAAAAAAACACGCCATAAATTCTGCAGTGAATGTTTGTAATTTGATTCTTAAAACTGATAAATTACTTATTGGGGAAGAAGGAGGTGGAAAATGAGAAAATTAACTGAAAGAGAAATTGATGATAGAAAAGTTAAGAAAATTGTTAAAAGGATTAATAGTCTTGAAAAAGATTATTCTGTTGATTTAATCCATAGGGCGTGTGATAGATATACTCAAGCTAATCTTCAAACAAGAAAAGCATTAAAAGATATGAGAGAAGCTAAACAAAAATTTGAAGAAGCAAAGGAGAAATTAGCAAGATGAGAGTTTTAATTACAGGAGTTACAGGATTTGCAGGATCTCATCTTGCAGAGTATTGTAAATTAAAAGGATGTGAAGTTCACGGAACTACTAGATGGAGATCTAATACTGAGAATATTAAGGATTTAGATATAAAATTACATGAATGCGATTTAACTGATGCGCATGCAGTTATGAACTTAATTGAAAAAATAAAACCTGACAGAATTTTTCATTTGGCTGCTCAATCTTATGTGCATGCAAGTTGGACTGAACCAATGCAGACTTTAGATAATAATATTCGTTCTGAATTAAATATCCTGGAAGCAGTTAGAGGAATACCTGATTACGATCCTTTAATTCAAATTGCTGGATCTTCTGAAGAATATGGAAATGCAGATTGTTTGCCAGATCCAATAAAAGAGACTGAACCATTATCACCCGTTTCTCCTTATGGAGTTTCTAAAGTCACTCAAGATTTACTTGCAATTCAATATTTTAAATCTTATGGAATAAAATGTATTGTAACTAGAGCTTTTAATCATACAGGTCCAAGAAGGGGAGAAGTTTTTGTATGCTCTAATTTCGCGAAGCAAATTGTAGAAATAGAAAAAGGAGCAAGACCATTAATTCTTCACGGAAATCTTGATGCAGAAAGAGACTTCACAGATGTCCGAGATACTGTAAAAGCTTATTGGTTAGCATTAGAAAAAGGAACCCCTGGAGAAGTATATAATATTTGCTCTGGAAAATCAATTAAGATAAAAAGTATCCTACAAAAATTAGTTCAGTTAAGCAATGTAAAGATTGAATTAAAACAAGATCCTGAAAGAATGAGGCCAAGCGATTTATTAGTTTTATTAGGAGATTGCACAAAATTTAAAGAAGCTACAGGTTGGGAACCTGAACATTCTATGAAAGATACATTAAAAGAAATTTTAGAATATTGGAGAGAGAAATTAAATGGCTGATTTTGTACAAGCAATTAAATGGATGAAAGAAGGGAAGAAAGTTACTAGGCCTGCATATTTAAAAGGAGTTTATTTTGAACTTCATGATGAATTCTCAATACATAAAATAGATGGGAAATATAGAAAAGATTATACAAATGAATTATTTATAAAAGATTTTGAATCAATTAATTGGAAAATTTATGAAGAAGAATCTAATTTAAGTGATCAAATACAAGGTTTAGATTTAAGTGAAGACTCCACAGATGGAAGAGACCATAGAAGTATAGAAATAATCCACATAAAAAAATTCATCAATATAATTAAAAATAAAGCTCCAAAAGAATTAGCAAAGTTATTTCATGGTTGTTATGAATTTCATTCAATAAAAGAGGGCTGGCAAACTCAAAAATCTTGCAGAGTTAAATTTGATGATTTACCAGAAGAAAATAAAAGAGTGATGATTTTAACAGCTAAAGATATAATTACTGCATTAAATGCAGATATCAATAAAAATGCAGGAAAAAATTTAATATGAACACTATGGATTATATAATGCGAGGCGGAAATAATCCTAATCCTCGCGGAGAAATGATTGAATTACAAATAGCAGAGAGGGCTTTGAAAGAATTCTTGCATAATCCTCTTTATGCAAAAAAAGGTTTAAAGTGGACTTATAATTGGATTCATTTTTTGACTTTATATGCAACCTCAAATCCTGATTTATTAAAATACTTGCACGAAGTGCGACCATACCCAAGTTACATAGAAGTAGAAACAACAACTGCATGTGATATGAAATGCACAATGTGTGAAAATACTCACTGGAAAGAAAAGGCTGAACATATGAGTTTAAAAAAATTCACTGAAGTATTAGATCAATTTCCAAAACTTAAATGGATTGGAGTAGCTGGAATTGGACAATCCTTTTTGAATATAGATTTTATGGAAATAATTCAACTTTGTAAAGCTCGAGATATTTATGTAGAGGGATTTGATAATTTTATGTATCTTGATTATGATAGATCTAAATTAATGGTTGATTGGGGAATAGATAAAATTTATTGTTCTCTTGATGCTGCAACTAAAGAGACTTATGAAAAAGTTAGGATTAATTCTGATTGGGAGAAAACCATGCAAAATTTAAAAGATTTTGATAGAGCAAAGAAAGAGAAAAACTCTTACTGGCCTGAGTTATGGTTCCACTTTATTGTATCAAAATACAATATTCATGAATTAAAGAGTTATCTGGATATGATTGATGAATTAGATATTGATGTAAAACAAGTTCAATTCACTAGATGCTTACATAATTTTAAAGAAATTGAAGATCAATTTGTAGAAATATCTGATCAATTAAAGAATGAGATTATAGCATATGGGAGAGATAAGGGAATAAAAGTAAGTTGGAATGTTAATGCTCAAGAAAACAAAGCAAAGATGAGTAATTGCTCACTTTGGACAATGCCTTTTATTTTTGTAGATGGAACTGTTGTTAATTGTTGCTCACAAAATGAGCAAAATGATAGGCCATTTCAGAGAGAGAATTCATTAGGAAATATTTTTGAAACTCCAATGAGAGAAATTTGGTATGGTGAAAATTACAAAAAAATGTTAGAAGGGATAAGTTCTCATAATCCAGTTAAATGTTGCGAGAGGTGTGTGATTTATGATAAAAGAAAAAAATAAGATTCTAAATGATAAAAAATTAAAATTACTGATAAATAAACAAATTAAAGAGATTATTAGGAATAATGAAAGAGAAAAAGAAATGAATCATAGAATAGGGGTAATACGTTGGTTTATTTATGGATTTGAAAATTGGTTAAAATATAATAAAATAAGTAATAAAAAAGGATTGAAATTATTGAAGGAATATTTAAGCAAGGAAGTAAATAATAAAAAGTATCTAAATTATAAATATAATGGGCGTTTTAAATGAAAATTAAAAAAGTTTTAATAGTGAACCCAGAATTTTATGTAGATGGCGGAGCAGAAAGAGTAATAGTTAGACTAGCAAATTATCTTACTGATAAAAACATTGAAGTTTGCATACTAACTTGCGGAATGATTCCAGAAATTAAATGTCAATTAAAAGATGCAAGATTGATTATATCAAAAGATTTTGCAGAATTGTCTAAAGACTTTCAATTAATTTGTCAAGATTTTGATGCAATAAACATTCATAATACTCCTTGTGAATTGCTTCCGTATTCAAGAAAATTAAACACAATTTGGATGTGCAATGAACCTCCAAAATTTGATGGCGAAAAATGTGATATTTCTGATAGTGAAAAAGATATAGTTAGAAAATTCATGAAAAAAGTTGTTGTCGCAGACGAATTTAATCAAAAAAGATTTAAAGAAATTTATGGGATGGATTCAACAATAAATAACTATGGGATAGATTATGACTTCTTCAAAGAAGGTGAACCAAAGAATACAATTGAAAAATATCATTTACAAAATAACTTTGTAATCACTCAAGTTGCATTTATTCATGAAACTAAAAATCAATTGAGAACCATAAGTATTTTTAGGGAAATAAAAAATAAGATTCCAAATGCGAAGCTAATTCTTGCAGGGCCTGAAACAAAATATAAAGAACTTGTAGAAAAAAGAATAATTATGAGAGGATTAAAAGATGATGTTATTTTTACAGGACATCTTCCGAGAAATGAAATTAGAGATTTATATCATGCAAGTGATGTGATTGTTCAACCTTGCAAGGCTCAAGGAAGTTGGTTAAGTGTTTTTGAAGCTATGTCTGCTAAGAAGCCAGTAATTATCAGTAAAGAAATGACTGCAAGTTCTATCCTGGAAGAGGCTAAAATAGGATATGTAGAAGGATTTGTGAAACATACTTTAGAAATAAAAAAAGGACACATTAAAGAAGATTCTGAATGGGTTAAAAATAATTTAACCTGGGAAAGATTCTGCAGTAAGATGTTGGAGGTTTTTGAGAAATGAAAGTAGCATTAATAAATCCAGATCATGGAATGTATGGTGGATGTTATCCAATAGGATTAGCAATGATTGCTAGTTATCTTAGAAAACATAATCATGATGTTAAAATAATAGACCGAGCTTCTGGAGGTAATTTAGTTGAAGTTGAAGGATTTAATCCTGATGTAGTGGGAATAACTGGAACTACTCCAACAATCTCAGATGCTTATTATTGTGCAAAATATTGTAGAACTAAAGGATATAAGGTTGTTATGGGAGGGCCTCATGTAACTGCCTTGCCTAGCGAAGCATTAGATTATTGTGATACCGTAGTTGTTGGAGAAGGAGAAAAAGCATTTTTAAATATTATAGAAAATGATTTGAAGGGGATAATTAAGGGAGAGCCATTAATGGATTTGGATGAAATACCCATCCCAGCATATGATTTATTAAATATGGAGTTTTATTTTGCAAAAAAGGGAGAGAAATTATTAGTTTATGCAAATGAAAGAAGATTAGGATCTATGCTAACTTCAAGAGGTTGCTCACATAATTGTACTTTCTGTCATAATAGTTTTAGAGATTTAAAATATCGTTCTAATTCTCCAGAAAGAATTATAGAAGAGATGGAATATTTAAAAAAATATTTTGATGCGGAGGCTATATTTTTTGTTGAAGATAATTTTTTCATGGATAAAGAGAGAGTAAAAAAAATATGCAATCTAATTTTAGAAAAAAAGATAGAGATGTTTTGGGGCGCAAATGCTAGAGTAGATAGTCTTGATAAAGAAACTATGATTCTTGCAAGAAAAGCAGGATGTACTCAAATAACTTTTGGTTGGGAAAGTGGATCTCAAAGAATTTTAAATATATACAAAAAAGGAATTACTGTTGAACAGAATGAAGAGAGCATAAGATTATGCAATGAAGTGGGGATATTACCTAACGGAACTATGATGATTGGAGCTCCTGGAGAAACCATAGAAGATATTAGAAAAAGTAGAGATTTTGTAATAAACAATGATATTCTTGGAGGCGCTGCATTTTGTATTACTACTCCTTTTCCTGGAACAAAGATGTGGGAAGATGCAGAATTACAAGGAAAAATAGATCCAGAAAAAATAAGGTGGAATGATTTTGATTTTACAAAAGTACCAGTTTTATTAACAGAATTTAGTGAAGAAAAATTAATAGAGATGTGTTCAAAACTCAGACAAATAACTGGATGTCAAAGAGAATCAAATAGATATCGTTTAAAAATGGTGAGAATAATATTATGAAAGTTTTAATTACTGGAGTTGCTGGATTTTTGGGAACTCATGTAGCTGAGTATTTCAAAAATAAGGGATGGGATGTTATGGGGATTGATAATCTCACAGATTATGAATTAAAGAGAACAAAATTTGATGTTAAAAAAGCAAGAAAACATAATTTAGAATTCTTAGAAGAGATTGGAGTAGAATTTAAAATTAAAGATGTGAGAATCTTAACTATTAAGGAATGTGAAGACATAGATTTTATAATTCATTGCGCAGCACAACCTGCAATGACTATCGCAATTGAAAATCCAAAATTAGATATGAGTAATAATGTTGAAGGGACTGTAAATATGTTAGATATTGCAAGGAAATTAAAAATACCTTTTGTAAATTGTTCAAGTATTCATATTTATGGTAATTCTGGAAATAAAGGATTAGTAGAAAAAGAAACAAGATTTGAATTACAAGAAGGAACCCCTCAAACAATTTCTGAGATTAGTGGAATATTAGAAGGAGATTTAACTCCTCTGCATGCAAGTAAAAGAGCAACTGAATTATATACTCAGGCTTATGCTGAAACTTATAGGATGAGAACTGCATCATTTAGATTAACTGGGATGTATGGCCCTCGTCAGTTTGGTGGGATGGATCACGGATGGGTTGCAAATTTTGCTATTAGAACAATTAAAGGAAGAGAATTAACAATATTTGGAACTGCGAAGCAAGTAAGAGATATACTTTATGCAGAAGATGCAGCAAGAGCATTTTATTTATGGTATGAAAAAGGAAGTTCCGGAATTTATAATATTGGTGGAGGAATGGAAGCCTCAGTTTCTTTGAGAGAATGTATAGACATAATAGCAAGTCAATCAAATAAAGAACCAATCATTAAAATGGAAAAAAAGAGATTTGGAGATCTATATTACTTTGTTTGTGATTATAGAAAAGCTGAAGAAGCTTTTGGTTGGAAACCTTCAATATTCCCAGTAGATGGAATTTCAAGACTTATTTCATGGATTAAAAAAAATGAGGAAATATTATGATGGTATTAAAAAAAGGCCAAACAAATTCAGGAAGTTTTAAGAAAGGGTGTATTCCTTGGAATAAAGGAAAAAAAGGATTACAAAAGGCTTGGAACAAGGGAATTCCAAATCCTAAACTTAGAGATAGAAATTTGAAGAATAATCCTGCTAAAATGCCAGGGGTTGGAAAAAAGATAGGTGAAAGTAGAAAAGGAAAGAAAAATTGGAATTGGATTGGAGGTTGTAGGAGATATTTTCAAGATAGGGTTTATAGAAGAAAAATGGAAAAGGTTTTAGGTAGAAAATTAAGATCTAATGAAATCATCCATCATATAGATGGAAATTGGAAAAATAATAATATAAATAATTTGATGGTCGTTACTCGTAGTGAACATGCTAAGATTCACTGGAAACAAAGGGACATTCAGGGGAGGCCAAGATTATAGGGGTAATTCCTTGCGCGGGTAAAGGCATAAGAATTGGGAAGAAATGTAAACCTTTGCTTATGGTTAATAGGAAATATATAATAGAGACTATATTTGAAAATATGAAGAGTATTGGAATAAAAGTGATTTATGTGATTCAACACAAAAAAGAGATTGAAAAAGTTTGCGGTTATGATTATTATGGAGTGAAAATAAAATATATTGAACAAGAAAAACAAGATGGACTTGCAAAAGCAGTAATGCTTTGTAAACATTTGAAAGAAGATATGTGTATAATTTTGGGAGATATTATTTATGTTCAAAAGAATGATGATCTCTTAGAAGCAAAAAGAAATTTTGAATATGCTCTTGAACAGGGAGAAGATGTAAATTCTGCAGTGACATTCAAATATTGCAATGAGTATGATGAAATTGCAAAATCTTATGGGATAAATATTAAAGGAGATATTATAGAAAAACCAAAATATTCTCAAGCATTAAAAAATTTATTAGGATTAGGTATCTATTTTACAACTCCGGAAATATTTCCATTCTTAGAAAATGAAAATGAATTCATGAATGTTTTCAATTCAATGGAATGTTTATCTTTAAGATTAAATGGAAAATATCATAATATAAATACTGAGGAGGATTTTGCGAATGCAAATCACAATACCATTCAAGACACCGACAGTGAATAATCTTTATTGCCCATTCAATGGAAGAATGATTTTAAAGAAAGAAGCAAGAGAAATAAAAAAACAGATTAAAGAAATTATTGATAGTATTCCTATTAACATGGGGGATAGTTGGCTAACTGAAGTCCCATTAAAAGTAGATATTGATGTTCATGAAAATTGGTACACTAAAAAGGATACGGTAAAACATAAGGATGTAATGAATAGATCTAAATTTTTGATAGACTCCGTATTTCAAGTATTGGGAATTGATGATAAATTTATATTTGAACATACAATAAACAAGATACAAAGTGAGACTGAAGAAAAATCAGTTATTACAATTAAAGAAATAGGTTCAGAAATATGAAAATTTTACTAAAAGGCAATGTGTTTAATCCCACAGGGATAGCAACTGCAAATAGAGAAATACTAAAAGAGTTAAAAAAGCTAGGACATCAAGTCCAAACAAACGACTCATTTCATGATAAATATGAATTTAATGAAGGATTAGAAGATTTCAATCATCCAATAAATGTTGATAATGAAACAAGAACTATTTTTGCAGATTATCCAAATACTTGGAGAGATGGACATGGAAAATCATTTGGATTCTTTTTACATGAAGGAACTAAAACTCCTCCAGGATGGGTAGAGAAAATACAAGCTTCGGTAGAGAAATTATTAGTGCCAAGTAATGCAACAAAAAATCTATTTAGATGGAGTGGATTAAAAATACCTATTGAAGTTATACCTTATGGAGTAAGTGAAATCTATAAGCCTAAAAAAGAAGTAGATCCAGATAATTTTATATTTTTGTCAGTAAACTCCTGGACTGGGAAAATTGGAGATAGAAAAGGAACTGATTTATTGATTAAAGCTTTCAATGAAGAATTTGGAGAGGATCCTAAAGTAACCTTAGTTTTAAAGATAAGCACTTTTTGGGCAAATCCTCAAGATTATCTTAAATGTGTTCATAATATTTTAGGATATATTCCTGAAAATATAATGGTTAATTCAGAATACATTCCTGAAAAACAATTAGTTGAAGTCTATCAAAAGGCAGATTGCTTTGTTTCTCCAACTCGTGGCGAAGCATTTGGTTTAACAATTTTAAATGCAAAAGCATGCGGATTACCAGTTATTGTAACAAAGGATATGAACTCTGGACATATGGATTTCTGTAAAGATGATTCTACATTATTTATAGATACTTTGGGAGTTGCACAAGCAGATCCTGAATTTTATTGCCCTGGAAATTATCAACCAGTATTATGTATTGATAGTTTGAAAAAACAATTAAGAAAAGCTTATGAAGATAAAAAATTACAAGATAAGGCTTTGAAGAATTCTGAAGAAATAAGAGAAAAGTTTACCTGGAAAAATACTGCGGAAAAACTTGTGGAGGCTATTGAATGAAAATATTAAGTTGTTGTGATAATGCTTATGTAAGCACAGGTTATGGGACTGCTTGGACTAATCTATTAATGAGATGGACTAAATTAAAACCTGACTGGGATTTTTATCATCTAGGGTGGCAAGAAAGGGGAAGGCAAAGAATGACTATAGATGGATTTACTCATCTTCCTGCAGGAAAATTAGATAAGGGTTTAGATAAAGCTTTTGAATATATTATGAAAATACAACCAGATTATTTTGTAACTATGGCAGATGTTGGAATTCAAGCAGCTTATATTGATATTGTGTTCAAAGCTAAACAGATGGGTTGGAAAGGAAAGTGGATTGCTTGGACTCCAATTGATTCTTATTCTTGGGCAGTAGGGTGGGATGAAATATTTGAAGGGCCTGATATAAATCTAGCCATGGCAAATTTTGGATTAGAACAAATGAAATTGAATAATGTTCAAAATGTTAGAGTAATTCCTTTAGGAGTTGATACAAAGAAATATAGGCCTCTAGAAAATAGGGAAGAATTAAGAAGAAAGTTTAATTTTAATGATAAATTTGTTATAGGATTTGTTGGAAGAAATCAAAAAAGAAAAATGGTAGATAGACTGATAATGTCTTTTGCACAATTTTCAAAAGGAAAAGATGATGTAGCATTACTTCTACATACTGATTTAGTTCCTCCAGATTGTCCAGGATGGGATTTGAGAACCTTATTTTATAGATTCTTAAAAGAATATGATCCAGAACTTCTATCAAAAAATAAAGTAAATATGACAAAAAAAGATATGGATATAAATATTAGACAATCAATTTCTCCGGAGAAGATTGTTGAAATTTATAATTTGATGGATGTGTTTTTTTATCCAACAGGTGGAGAAGGATTTGGGATGCCAGGAATGGAATGTCAAGCTTGCGGAGTTCCAATAATTACAACAGATGCTACAACAGGCCCTGAACTTGCTGATAAGCATGGAGTTTTAATTCCTAGACTAAAAGATTCATATGGAAGAGATGTAATAGAAATTGGGCAAAACGCTGTTGAAAACAAATACCCTGATGATATAGAAGGAGCAAAAATATTAGAAGAACATTACAAATTATGGAAAGAAGGAAAATTAAAAGAAAAAGGATTAAAGGCCAGAGAATTCTCTTTAAATTATGATTGGGATATCTTAGCTTGTAAGTGTATAGAACTTTTTGAAAATGAGAAATATGAATCAAATACTGAAGGGAACAAGGTATGATGAAACTAAATTAGAATATTTTTTTACAGAATGTGTGTTGGATTTTATATTCTTTGCAAAACATGTTCTAGGATTTAATGTATCAAAATATCATGAAGAGTGGTTTCAATTTGCAGAGAAATATCCAAGACTTTGCATCATGGCTTATAGGGGTTCTGGAAAAACAAATTGGTTTGCTGGTTATTTTATTTGGAAAGCCATATTTTCTGAAGGATTGAATTTTTTGATAATGAGTAACACTGAAAAACAAAGTATTATTGTTTTAAGAATTATCAGAGATTTAATAGAAGAAAATGAATTATTAAATCAATTTGTCCCATTAGGAAAAGAATCAACATGGAAAGCAACAGAATTAACATTGAAAACTAAAGCAACTTTTTATTCTAAAACTTATGGGCAAAATGTAAAAGGATTAAGAATAGATTATGTCTTATGTGATGAGGGAGGGCAATATGAAGATAAATCAGCTTTCTGGACTGCAGTTTCTCCAGTTGTTCAACTTAATAGGGGAAGAATAGTTGTAATTGGAACTCCGGAGAGTCCTGCAGATTTATTGCATGAATTGAAAGATAACGAAGTTTACTATTTTGGAGATTATCCTGTAATGGTGGATGGGAAACCCTTGTGGCCTGAGAAATACACCATGGAGAATTTTGATCATAATGATCGAAGAAGTATTCCTCAAATAAAAAGAGAACTTGGAGCATTGGCTTTTCAACAAGAATATATGTTGATCCCAGTAAGCTCTGCTAATAGTTTATTCCCAAAAGAATTATTAAAGGCTGCATTATCAAAGAATGAAAAGTTTTTACCATTTGGAAGAAAGAACAAAAAATACTATATTGGATATGACATGGCCAGAAGTCCCAAAGGAGATTATACAGTTATGACTGTCCTGGAAGTGAACAACGATAAAAAAACAATTGTGCATGCAATCAGAGTTAGAGAAGATTTTGATGAACAAGTAAGAATTTTAAATCATTTAATTCATGATTTCAAACCTGAGAAAATAGTAATTGATGGAACAGGAATGGGAGATAAACAAGCATTAGATATTGAGAGAGAAATTTCTGGAGTTGAGATTTTGAAAATAACTTATGATTTAAAATATAAAATGTTTATGGATTTGAGGAGAGAATTTGAAAAGTTTAATATTGTAATTCCTGCAAGCAATAAGGATCCTGAAACTTGGGATTTTAAAGAACAATTATTTCAAGAATTATCTCAAGTTCAATTAATGGTTGATCTAAGAGTTGGGCAAACCACCAGAAACAAATTTAAATTTGGAAAGTATGATGATTGTGTGAATTCTCTTGCGTATGCAAATAAGGCTGCAGAAGAAGGATTTGCATTAATTACTTTCAGGGGTGTAGATGAAGACTAAAATTGGAGATAAAGTTTATGAATACAACCATATGGTTCTGGAAAGTTTAAAGATACCCAAGGTACTGAGAGATCAGATAAACAAATTTTGTAAGGATAAGAATATTGTAAAAAGTAAGTTAGTCGCTCATTTCTATAAATCAATAATGATGGGAATTGTCTCAGGAGATCTAAGTATCAGGAATGGATTTATGACAATTAATGTTTTAGATAAGAAGATTATGAAGAAATCAAAAGCAAAAACTATATAAATTCTGGAATATTCAATTAATTGCAATAAAATGCCAAAAAAATCAACCAAAATTGCTACAACTTCTATAAGAGGGTTGGAAGAGGATTATGTACCTACCCCTGAAGGTATTGATAAAAATTTATTTACAAATGAGGTAGGAGTTAGTATTGATACATTATATCGAACTGCAAGAGCATCTCCTGAAGTTACTGCATGTCTTCTGGCAGTTCTTCAAGATATTATAGCAGATGGTTGGAAATTAATTAGTTCTAGTAATTCTCAAAGAACTAAAAAAGAAAAAGAAAAAGAAGCAAAAGAATTTGAAAGAAAATCCAGATTACTTAAAAAATTAACAGATGGGGTTTTTGATTTATTAAATACGGGAAATGGTTATATTTTGAAGTTGAGCATTGAAGAAAAGAAATTAGCAACTCTTATAACTCACATAACCAGAAGTGTAGCAAAGAAATTTAGTGTAAAAGGATTTTTTAGTAAAAATAAAGTTTTAGAACTTGTGAAACAAAATTTAAAATCAGACAGGCCTAAAGACTTACAAGTATTAAAATCAAGTACAGTAAAAATAAATTATGATGAAACTGGATCTATAAAAAGCTATGAACAAAGAGTAGCTTCAAAAACAAGAGTCTATGATGCCAAAGATGTTATTCATTTGAAAACATTAAGCATTGGAGGACAACCTTATGGATTTACAGAATTAGAACCATTACTTTCAGATATTGCAATATTAATATTTGCTAAGGAATATGCAGGGAAATATTTTGAAAATGATGGAACACCGACGTTTATGATAAATATGCCAAAGGAATCTCCTAATGGAAGAAATTATAAAAATCTAAAAAAAGAATTAAAAGAACTAAAAAAGAAATCTCAAAAATATAGAACATTAATTACAACTGGAGAAATAGATGTAGATCAAATTACTAAATTCAATAAAGATTTAGAATATGCTAAATTAATAGATCACTGGACCAGGATAGTTTTAATGGGATTAGGTTTACCTGCAAGGAGAGTTCATTATGCAGGAATGCAAAAAGATGAGGAAGTTAAGGCTGCTGGCAAAGATGATTCTGGATATCAGAAAAAAATATCATTTACTCAAAAAGCTATTGAAGAAGTTTTTAATTTAGAATTATGGAGTTTATTTGATGTTGAAATGAAGTTTAATAGATCTTATAAAATTGATGAGATGAGAGAAGCAGAGATTACTAGGATACTTTCAGAGGTTGGAGCTATTACAATTGAGGAAGCAAGAGAAAGAATTGGTATGGAGCCCGAACTTCCAAAAGGGACAATGGCTAGAAGTATTGGTTCAGATAATCGTGCAAGAGATCAAAGCAATGCAAATGCGGAGCAAAATCCCAGGACTTCAGAAGAGAATAGTGATAACAAATTAAAAATGAAATTAACAAAAACTAAGTATAAATCATTCAATAGTGATGCAATAAGAGTTTCATTTAATATCTTTAGATCAATTGTAGAGAAACAAATGGGTGTAGGGAATTTTACAAAAGCTAACGTTTTATATTTAGAGACTGAAAAAGAGTTTATCCTATTCTTTAATGACGGTAATTGGAAATATAAGTCTAATGTTTTAAAGAAGTCTGATAAAGAAAACGAAGATTTTAGAGTAGAATTTCTTAGAAACTTCATACAATTAGCCATATAATTTATACATACAAAAAACCTACTTCTTAAATAAGGTTCTTTCTTAATATTTTTAATATGCCAAATTCTAAAACTAATAAAGGAGAATCTACTATAAAAACTTTCCATTTTAAATGTACTATTAAAAGATGTTGGGAAGAGAAGGTGGCTCTAAATAAATCCTTGGGAGATGATACGGAGACTTCCGAGAGATTTATGGAGACTACGGTTTCAGGATTAAAAGAAGATAGAGATGGGGATCGAATGTCTCAAAAAGCAATAGATGGAATGATTCAACAATATAAATCAGGTACAGTTCCTTTCTTTCCAGATCATGGAAGGGATGAAAGAACTGGAGAACCATTTGTTTATTCATGGAAATCAATGATGGGTGTCTGGGTTGATGGAAGGCAAGATGGAGATAGTTTAATTGCAACATTAAGATTAAATAAATTCCATCCAGATCATGAATTATTTTGGAATTATACTAAGAATGCAAAAATGCCAATAGGATTTAGCATTGGTGGAAAAACTTCTGAACCTAAAGAGGTGGAAATTGACGATGAAAAATAAAATTCAAAAGAAAAAGAAGATAAGAGAATTTGGATATGTAGATTTATTTGAAACTTCTTGCTGTGGATTACCTTCTTATGCTGATGCTCACAAATCATTTTCGCTTGTTAAATCGCTAAAGGATGTATTTCCTGATTTAGTTGGCGATCAATTAAATTTCAAGGAGAATAATCCTATGGTTGATGAAAATCAAACAGAGGATGCATCTAACCCGGAAGAGAAAACTGAAACTTCTGAGGAAAAATCTGAAGAATCTGAAGAGAAATCTGAAGAATCTGAAGAGAAATCCGAAGAGAAGGCTGAAGAATCTGAAGAGAAATCTGAAGATAAAGCAGCAAGTTTTAGTCCAAAAGATATGACTGAAATGATGGCGAAAGCTATCAGTGAAGGTATATCAAAAGGGATGGCAGCAATTCAAACCAATCCTGGCTTAATTGATAAATCTCCTGCTGAAAAGCAGAAAGAATTTATGAAGAGTGTTAGCATTGGAGAATTAGCGGCTAAAGCCTTTGGCATGGATAAAATAATATAAAATGGATATTATGAAGGCCTTAAATGAGGCAACAAATTCTGCTGGTGGATTCACAGTTCCTGTTGAATTATCTAATAGATTATTAGCATTAATTCAAAGAGAGAACGTATTTATTACTGATTTAGATCAGAGAAATATGAATTCACAAACTAAGGAGATCCCTAAAGTTACTTCGGGTACAACAGCCAGATGGCCTGGTGAAATAGGTACTATCACTGCAAGTGAAAGTGCATTTGGACAGACAACTCTTACTGCTAAGAAATTAGCAGGATTAACTCAAGTTTCTACTGAAGTTCTTGAAGATTCAATAGTTGATTTAGGAAGTCAATTAACTGAACAATTATCTACGGATATGTCTTTAGAATTAGAAGAGAAGATTGTTAATGGAACTGGTACGATATTTACTGGTTTAAGAAATACTGCTTCATTCACTAATGCTGTAAGTGCAAAAGGAAATAATACTACTGCTACTGGAGCTGATGGAACTGCTTCTACAGTTACTGGAGCAAATATTAGTTTAACACCAATTGTACAAGCTGTTACTGAAATTATGAAAGATAATCATATGCAGCCGGATGTTTCTTATTGGAATCCAAGAACTATCGGAAGTATTAAATTACTAACTGATGGTAATGCTAGACCTATGCTTGATGAAACTACTTTTGGTAGTCCATTAATAAAGGAAGGCGTTATTGGAATCTTATATGGAACTAAAGCTAAGTCTACTACAGTTCTTCCTATTGATCTAACATATGGTGCTGCTACTACAAGTGCAACTGATGCAATTGTTGCAAGAGCAGGAAAATATGGATATTTAGGTAATAGAAGAGGAATGAAGTTTACTTCAGACTATGATATCGATAATGATTCATGGAAGTTTCAGGCTACTGCGAGATTTGCTTTCGCAATAAAGTACGCTGATGCATACTGTGTAATAAGAGCGATCTTAGATTAGTTATTTTTTTATTTTTTTTATCCTTTTTATTTTTTAAGGATTTGTCGAAGACAAAATTAAATCACGAAGTGAAAGATGTCATTAATAACTCCACAAGAATTATGGAATGAGCTTGGAAAAGACGCCTTTGTTAAGGTAAGAAATGAGATAGTTGCAACTGGAGATGGCTCAACTTCTATTTTTAATTTAGATCATGATAATGTTATTACTTCTAGCGATACACTTTATACTGATGGGACTTCAGTTTCAACTGCAAGTTATACAATAGATCTTGATGAAGGAAAAATTACAGGATTTACTGCAGGATCAAACGTAACACTTTCTGCAGATTATAATTATGGAGATATTGATAATACAACAATTCAAAGTATTCTTGATAAAACTGATGCAGATATTGAAAATAAAACTGGAAGAACTTTTGTTAAAGCAACCGGAACTATAGAATTTATTGATGTTGAAACTGGAGATACAGATTTCTTTTTGAAAAATTTTCCTGCAATAACTCTAAGTGAAGTTGCAATAAATCAGAATGCAGTTACTGATGATCCAAGTTGGTTAGTTTTAACTGAAGGTTTAGGAAATGGTTATTTGGCGAATAGCCAGAATTTAGAAGATGGAAGAATAAGAATAATAAATAATAAGCCTATTGCAGGAAAAGATAGAATAAGAGTAACTTATGATCATGGATATGAAGATGCAGATATTCCAGAAATAGTAAAAGAATTAGCAGTTCTCAAGGCCCAATGGAGAATGAGCAAGTCTGCAATTTACAAGGCAATATTCAAGGGATTTGATAATTTTACTCCAGTCAAACTTGCAGAATTAAAAGCAGATATCGAAGATATTGAAGCAAGATTAAGAAATAATAATTACGATCGTATTTAAATCACGAAGTGAAAATGGTAATAAATAATACAAATCTATATTCAGAAACCTTTAAAATAATTAAAAATTTCATAAAAACCCAAATCACAGATCCTAGAAACAGAAGTAAAGGAAATTGGGTACACGATTCTATGCCTTTAATTACAGATAAAGGATTTGAAGGATACCCTTTTGTGATTATAAGAAATGATGTTTCAGATGATGGTTCAACTAGGGGCAAAGATGGACAAACTGTCAATGAAACTTTTAGAATTCAATTAAGAGTTATGTCAGATCAAGGAACGGAGATAGATTCTATATCTGATCAAATTGCTCAAAAATTTAGAGAGGGCCCTTCTTTAGTTAATCCTCCAGTAATTCATTACCACATGAACGATAATGATGCTAACAAAATAGTTTTAGATGCAGTAGGAAATAATAATGGAACTTCTGTAAATAATACTGATACTATGGATGTTGAAGGAAAAATTAATAATGCATTAGAATTTAATGGTGTAGATGATACAGTTACAATGCCTAATGATGTAAGTCTTTCATCAGA
>SDBT01006219.1_pt1 | contig 19876 bp, 20 predicted proteins | sample 2277101 | NCBI WGS metagenome assembly SDBT01 (sample SAMN10404973, study PRJNA504765) | marine sediment metagenome | isolation source: marine sediment core GS10_PC15, 103 cmbsf | place: Arctic Ocean: Southern Knipovich Ridge | collected 2010 | reverse complement strand
TTTCAGACCTTTACCCAAAACAAGCGCACAAAATAGAACTAATCCACAACGGCATCGACACAACCTGGTGGCAATCCCAATTGTTGCGAATTACAGAAGATGATATCAAATCAACCAAAAAAGAGGTTTTTGGAGCAAAAGAAGACACCTTCATCATAACTTGCATCGCGGAACTCCACGAAAGAAAAGGTCAAAAACACCTCCTACAAGCCATCCCCAAAATTGTCACAGATTTTCCGAACACAAAAGTTGTTCTTATAGGCGACGAGCCTGATCGCGGCAATTTAGAAAAATTGATAAAAAAATTAAAAATCGAACGTCACGCCATTCTACTGGGAAAAAAGAAAAGAATTCCCCGCCTCCTGAAAAGTTCCAACATTTTCTGCCTGCCGTCACGCCGCGAAGGATTTGGACTCGTAAATCTCGAAGCAATGATGATTCCTTTGCCAATAGTCGCCTCCAAAGTCGGCGGAATCCCGGAAATTGTCAAAGATAACGGAATACTTGTCCCACCGGAAGATTCCACAGCTCTCGCAAATGCTCTCAAAAAACTAATCTCCAATCCGGAACTTCGAACGCGTATGGCAGAAGCAGGATATAAACGCATCCACTCACATTTCAACGCTAAAAAAATGGCAGAGGAATACGAAAAAGTGTACTCAGAAACATTTTCCTCTTGACGGTGAGCGTACACTCACCTATACTGCAGACACGATGAAACTAAAAACCATATACATCTGTCAGAAATGTGAGTTTGAATCATCCAAATGGACTGGGAAATGTCCACAATGCGAAACATGGAACAGTTTTGTTGAAGATGTCATCAAAATCTCTTCCTCAAAAACTTCCCTATCAAAAACTCCTAGGAAAGTCCTTGCAAAAACTCCCAGTCCATTAATCCAAAAAGATTCAAACAACCAAAAATCTCTAACAAACATTAGAGAATTTGACCGCGTAATTGGAAACGGCATTGTAAAAGGTTCACTTATACTACTCAGTGGCGAACCGGGCATCGGAAAATCCACACTCACCCTCCAAATCGCAAACCAAATCGCCAAAAACGAAAAGACCCTGCTCGTTTCTGGAGAAGAATCCATCGACCAGATAAGCCAAAGAGCTTCACGCCTGAATTTAAAAGAAAAAGATCTCACCGCTATAAACGAATATAACCTCGAATCAATCCTCGAAACAATAAAACAGGAAAAAGCAAAATTTGTAATAATCGACTCCATCCAGATCGTCTCAAGTATGGACATCCCCTCTTCGGCGGGATCAGTCACACAAGTCCGTTACTGCACCGAACAAATCATGGAACTCGCAAAATCCACAAACACAACAGTCCTCCTTATAGGCCACGTAACAAAAGACGGGAACCTCGCCGGCCCCAGAGTCCTTGAACACCTCGTCGACACGGTCCTCCACCTCGAAGGCGACAGATTTCAACAATTCCGTATCCTTAGAGCAACAAAAAATCGTTTTGGATCATGTAGCGAAGTCGGCATTTTTGAAATGGGAGAAAAAGGACTTACAGAAGTCCAAAATCCATCCAAACAATTCCTGGAAGGACGAAAAAAAAACGCGATTGGATCTGTAATCACAGTCGCGATGGAAGGAACACGCCCATTTCTCGTAGAAGTTCAGGCACTGGTCTCAACCTCCCCATTCGGATATCCCAAAAGAACCGCGAATGGATTTGATTTAAACAGACTCCAAATCCTAATAGCGGTTCTCGAGAAACACGGAAAACTCAACCTCCAAAACCAAGACGTCTTCATAAATGTGGTCGGCGGAATAAAACTAACCGAACCGGCAACAGACCTGGCAGTACTCACAGCAATCGCTTCATCTTTCCTTAAAAAACCGATCCCTCCCACCACCACAATTTTCGGAGAAGTCGGACTCTCAGGAGAACTGCGCAAAGTCTCCCACCACGAAAAACGTCAAAACGAAGCCGAAAAACTAGGATTCACCCAAATTCTCAGCCCGGAAAAATTCAAAGAAATTTCAAAAATTCTCAACACCATTAAATAAACCCCACCAACCTCACTTATTCATCCTAAAAAAGAATTCTAAAGCATTCTCAGTAGAAATTCGCGCGACTTCCTCAACCGAAATTCTCTTAAGTTCAGCAATTTTCTTCACGACCTCTACGACATACGCCGGCTCATTCCGACCTCCACGATACCTCTGCGGGGCCAAATAGGGACAATCCGTCTCCACCATAAACATATCCATCGGAACCTCCTCCGCGACCGCAACAGTCTCCACAGCCTTCGGATAAGTAACCACACCCGTAAAAGAAGTCATATATCCCTGATACCAAAGCTTTCTGGCAAATTCAACATTACTGCCATAACAATGAAAAACCGCTTCCACACGCCGCTTCCCATCACTCCCATCAAATCCCTTCAAAATCTCCAAACTATCCTCATCCGCATCCCTGTTATGCACCACCACAGGCAGTCCCACCTTCCGCGCCAATTCCAACTGCATCCTAAAAGCCTTCTTCTGATCCTCTTTAGGAACCCTCGCCTTAAAATAATCCAGCCCACATTCCCCTACCGCAACAATCTTTTCATTTTCAGTAATCAGCTTCTCCCATTCTTCCATAAGTTCCGGAGTAGCCTCCAAAGCGTCATAAGGATGCAAACCTACAGTCGCAAAAAAATCATCATATTTCAAAGACAATTCAACAACTTCACGAGAATCCTTAACACTACAACCAACATTCACAATTTTCTCCACCCCGGCCGCACGAGCCCGCTGTAAAACCACATCAACCTCCCCATTGAACTGCTTGAAATTCAAATGCGCATGAGTATCAATAATCATAATCCGAAAAATTAATCAACGCACCCATTCTACCTAAAATAAATAAAAAAATCATGGACAAAACGCCCCCAAACATGGCAATCTCTACACCGCACACAAAAACCCATATTAACACTACCAAATATGTTGGTTAGCACCGAAACCAAAAAAGAACCAACCATAATAGAAGTCAACGGAATCCGCATCGGCGATAAAAACCAGATAGCGATAATAGCCGGTCCCTGCGCCATAGAATCCGAAGAATTAATGGATGAAGTGGCATCAAAACTTTCAGCAATGGGAGTGAAAATTCTGAGAGGAGGCGCATTCAAACCAAGAACCGGCCCACATTCATTTCAGGGACTGGGAAAAAAAGGATTGGAAATAATAAGAAATTCCGCAGACAAATACGGAATGGCGGTAATCACAGAAATTCTTAATGTTCGCGATGTGGAATTGGTCGAACAAAAAGCCGACATTCTACAAGTCGGAGCCAGAAACATGCAAAATTTCGAATTGTTAAAAGAACTGGGAGCAACCAAAAAACCGATTCTATTAAAAAGAGGTATCTCTGCAACAATCGAAGAACTGCTTTTGGCCGCGGAATACATTCTCTCACACGGAAATCCGGAAGTAATACTATGCGAACGTGGAATCCGAACTTTTGAAAAAGAAACAAGAAGTACATTGGCGTTAGCGACTGTTCCTTTGATAAAAGAATTAAGCCATCTACCAATAATCGTGGATCCAAGCCACGCAACCGGTAAAAAATCACTTATTGAACCAATGACAAAAGCCGCTATTGCCTGCGGTGCGGATGGAGGTATTATAGAAGTGCACGCAAACCCCGAAAAAGCATTATCGGACGCGCAACAACAATTGAAACCGGAAGAATTCAAACAAATGCTGGAAAATCTAAAACCAATTGCTTCTGCCGTCGGAAAAACATTCTAACCCTCCTTCCAATGCCAATAATCAACCTTAGACTCAAAGAAAAAGTGGTAAAATCCCACAAAATTTATGTTGAAGATGGAATAACAAAGCAAATTCCGGAAATTTTGAAAAAAATGGAAGTTGGAGAAAAATACGCGATCATAACTGACACAATAGTAGAAAAATTATTTGCAAAGAAGCTACAAAACGCTCTGAAAAGAAAAAAAATAAAGAGCGAAATCATTTCATTCAAAAAAGGCGAACAGTCAAAAACAATGTCCACAGTAGAAAAACTGGGAGAAGAAATGATCAAAAAAGGCTTCGACAGACATGACGCCGTAATCGCTCTGGGAGGTGGCGTGGTCGGAGACATCGGAGGATTCCTCGCTTCAATCTACATGCGGGGTATCCCCTACATTCACATCCCGACAACCCTGATGGCAATGATAGATTCCGCCATCGGAGGAAAAACGGGCGTAGACCTCAAATCCGGCAAAAACCTGATGGGAACAATCACTCAGCCCAAAGCCATATTCATAGATACCAACTATCTGAAAAATCTACCAATCAAACAAATCCAAAACGGCCTGGCAGAAGTGATAAAATACGGAGTAATAAAGGACAAAAGGTTGTTCAAATTTCTTGAACGAAATATGGATAAAATTCTAAAAAAAGACCCCATCGCGCTAAAGCATATCCTAAAAAGATCCATAAAAATAAAAATAAATATCGTACGAAAAGACGAGAAGGAAGAAACGGGTTTAAGGGCTATTTTAAACTACGGACACACATATGGACATGCTCTTGAAAAACTTTCCGGCTACAAATTACTGCACGGATTCGCAATTAGTATTGGAATGATAATCGCAAACAAAATCGCGGTAAAAAAAGGCTTGATGAAAGAAAAACATGCACAGCGTATAAAAAAATTGCTCGAAACTACAGGCCTCCCCGTCACAACTATGAAAAATGTTACCAAAAAAGATCTTTTAAGCGATAAAAAGAAAGAAGGAGACTACGTAAACCTCATCCTGGCAACAAAAATCGGCAAAGCAATTATAGTCAAAGCAAAATGCAAGTAAGTATTACAACCCCTGGCTCAAAAAGCATTTCAAACAGAGCACTACTGATCTCTGCCTTTTCAAACAAACCGGTAAAGTTCAAAAATCTCGCAGATTGCGATGATACTGCGTATATGCTTCAAGGACTTAAAAAAATGAAAGGTAAATCCCCTATCAAAATCTATACCGGAAACGCAGGCACAACCACAAGATTTCTAACCGCCTACGCAACAACACTTGGCAAAAAGGTAATAATCGATGGAAATAAAGATGGGAGAAAAAGACCAATAAAACCGCTAGCCGATGCCCTAAACAAACTTGGAGCCAAAGTAAAAACAACTCGTGGTTGCCTTCCATTAACCATCGAACTCCAAAAACTAAAAGGAGGAACGATCTCAATACCAGGAAACATCAGTAGTCAATACATTTCAGCCCTCTTAATGGTCACACCTTTCGCGGAAAAAGAAACAATCATAAACATTGAACAAAAACTTTGTTCAAAACCTTACATAAAAATGACTATAGAAGTATTAAAAGACTTCGGAATCAAAATCACAAACAAAAATTTCAAACAATTCAAAATCAAACCACAAAAAATCAAGCCTCCTACAAACTACGAAATAGAAAGTGACACCTCCTCCGCGTCTTACATTGGCGGATATGCCGCATTACACACCAGCAAAACAATCACAATTAAGAATCTTCCGAAAAAATCATTACAAGGAGATATCAAATTCCTCGACTACCTAAAAAAAATGGGATGCAAAACAACAAACATGAAAATCCAAGGCCCAAAACAACTAAAAGCACTCGGGAAAGTAGATATGAATGAAACACCAGACCTCGTTATGACGTTTGCAGTACTCGGAGCATATGCAAAAGGCTCAACTCACATTACAAACATCGCAAACCTGAGAATCAAAGAAACCGATAGAATCCGTGCTTTAAAACAAGAACTCACCAAACTCGGAATCAAAGTAAAAACGACAAAAGACTCAATAAAAATCGAAGGAAACCCGGACCTACGCGAAAACCCACCCACCCACAAAATCACAATCGAAACTTACAACGATCACAGAATAGCAATGTGTTTCGGAATGATCCAGGACCTCATTCCAAACCTAAAAATCAAAAACCCAAGCTGTGTATCAAAAAGTTATTCAACATTCTGGAAAAACCTCAAGCTAATGCAGAAAAATGGAAAATAATTCAATCACAAAACTCTCGATTTTCAACAGCATTGTAAAAATGTTTATAACCGCCATGTCCTTCTTCCTCGGAGTTTACTACAACAGTATCGGACTCTCCGGAGCCCAAATCGGAATCATCTTCGCATTAGGAACAATAACCGGCGTCATTACAATCCTCCCCTCAGGTCTAAGTAACGACAGACTAAAATCAAAACACCTGATCGGGATAGCCCTGGCGCTAATAGCAGCATTCTATTTCGGACTTTCACAAACACATAATTTCTACATTATAGCCCTAATTTCACTTCTGGGAGGAATTGGAGGAACAATCTATATAACTTCATCAGAAAGCCTATTTTACAAATCAACAAACAAAAAACAAATATCCAAGAAAATAGGAATTTTCCAGGGACTAAACTACTTAATGATCGGACTCGGAATGATTATTGCAGGATTCTTGCTTGAAAAAAATCTGGCATTCGAAAAATTATTCTTCATTTTCGCAATCGTTTTCTTGGTAATGACTCTAATAAGCCAAATCGCTCTCCCAAAAACCAAAACTTCACAATTTGCATTATTACAATACAAAAAAGACATCTTTAAACCAAAAATACTTTTCTTCCTCCTGATAATGTTCCTTTTCGCAATTCATTTCGGAGCAGAATCAACAACATACGGACTTTTCCTCAAAAAAACACTCCTCCTCTCAAATTTCCAAATGGGCCTATATATGGGAATCGCAATCATGACTATGGCCTTAACCGTGCAGATAATCGCAAAAAAACTCCACCAATGGAAAACGGAGTACATACTGATAATCGGTCTTTTCATGAGTGGCACGGGCCATATTTTAATGACAATAAACAACCCCATCGTCTCTGCTTTCTTTAGAATCTTTCACGAAATTGGGGATGCGGCAATGTTCTTTTTCGTCTATTATGGAATCACCAAACTGTTTGACTTAAAAAGAATTGGAGGAAACGCCAGTATCTTTACATTTACAGCGACTTTAGGAGGAGCAACCGGAGCAATAATCTTCGGACCACTTGGAGAATCAATGGGATATCATGTACCCTTAATAGTAAGTGGAGCAATAACTTTACTTGCACTGGCATTAGCATTACAATTTCTACATTATTTTATTCATAACGATGAATATAGTTCTAACCGGCCTACGCGGTAGCGGAAAAACACAACTAGGAAAAATATTGGCAAAAAAACTCGGATGGAAATTCGTAGATTTGGACAAAAAAATAGAAAAAGCGGAAAAAATGAAAATCGCAAAAATCGTAGAACTAAAAGGATGGGAATATTTCCGAGCAAAAGAATCGGAAATCGTTAAAAATGTTGCCGCTCTCGACAAAACCGTAATCGCAACAGGCGGCGGAACAATAATCGACAAAGATAATAAAAAAGAATTAAAGAAAAATGGAAAAGTAATCTACCTCTACAGAAAACCAAAAGATTGCATCAAATACATCGAAAACGATCCGAACAAACCTCCACTCACCAACCAAGAATCGTTAGAAGAGGAAATGAATCAAATCTACAAAGAAAGAAATAATTGTTACTGCAAAAGTGCAAATTTGATTTTCCACAGGACAGAAAATCTGGATAAAGATGCAGACGAACTAATTCAGAAGCTTAGCACCTAAGAATAGTCCCTTCAGGAAGCCCTTCTTTAAGTTTTAGAATTTTATCCCCCGCCCCTCCATGAACCGTATCTACAGGTTCATTTTCCAAATCAAACATTTCAGAAACTTTCATTAAAAACTGATCATCAGAAGTCATGACTTCAATTTCCTGACCTTTCTCCAAACGATTCCTAATCTCAACTTCATACAAACCACCTTTCATACGATTCTTAATAATTCCAATAAACTTATGAGTAGAAATTGGAGCATTCTTTTCATAATAAACATTTTCCTTTCCCGGAAATCCAAACAAAAACCCGGGAATAAATCCCCTATTCGCAGTCTTTTTCACTTCATCTACCAAGCTTTCATCAAATTCCTTACCACCGACCATATCATCAACCGCCTGACGATAAGCTTTTGTAACAGTTGCAAGATAATGCTCCGTCTTATTTCGCCCCTCTACCTTAAAACTACAAACACCGGCATCCGCCAGTTCTTTCAAATAAGGCAGCAAACACATATCGCGAGAATTCATAATATAAGTTCCATGTTCATCCTCCTCAATCGGCATATATTCACCAGACCGCTTCTCCTCCTCAAGCCGATATTTCCATCGACAACTATGCGCACAAATACCCTGATTCGCGTCACGCCCGGTCATATATGCGGAAAGCAAACACCGCCCACTGTAAGCCATACAAATCGCACCATGAACAAACATTTCAAGCTCCATATCAGGAACTTTCTCATGAATCTCCTGAATTTCGGTTAGCATAAGTTCACGAGGAAGAATTATGCGACTTATACCTACCTTCTGCCAAAACTCAACCGCCCGATAATTCAAAACATTCGCCTGCACCGAAAGATGCAGAACAGCTTCAGGATAAATTTCCCTAACCAGCTCAATCACCCCGGGATCCGCAACAATAAGAGCATCCGGCTTCACCTTATCCCTCACAAATTCGATATGTTTCTTAAAAGCATCCACTTTATTCCCACGAGGATAGATATTTAGAGTCATATAGAATGTTTTCCCTGCTTTCCGAATCAACTCAACACCCTCCATCAAAGATTCTTCCGTAAAATTATTAATCCGACTTCTCATACTAAACGCAGGCATGCCAAGATAGAATGCATCCGCACCGTATTGTAATCCGATCTTCAATTTGTCCAGATTCCCAGCAGGAACCAATAATCCAAGCTTTTTCATAGCCCGCAAATACTATATGCTAATGATCGATCATGCAAACAAACTTTCTTGTTATAGGCTCAGGAATCTCGGGACTTAACTTTGCTCTTCACGCCGCAAAGAAAGGTAAGGTAATTCTAATCACCAAAAAAAAGTTAATCGTCTCCAATACAAACTTCGCCCAAGGAGGAATCGCCGCGGTTCTAGACAAAACCGACAATGCTGAAAAACATATAAAAGATACTCTGGAAGCCGGAGATTACCACAATGATAAGCGCGCAGTTAAATTTATGGTAGAAAATTCAGCCGAAGCAATATATAGGCTCATCGACCTCGGAGTTGCATTTGAAAAAGAAAAAGGAAATCTCAAACTAACTCGTGAAGGTGGGCACAATAAACATAGAATCGCTTATGTCGGAGACTATACCGGCCAGGAAATCGAAAGAATTCTCGTAAAAAGAGTAAAAGAACATCTCAATATCAAAATTCTGGAAAACTGCTTCGCATTAAAATTAATCACACACAAAAAAATCTGCTATGGAGCACAAATAATCCACCGAAACAAAATTGATAATATTTTCGCAGATCAAACTATCTTAGCAACAGGAGGAATCGGACAAATTTACTCAAACACAACAAATCCATCAATCGCTACTGGTGACGGAATCGCAATGGCCACCTCCGCCGGCTGTAAAACAAAAGATATGGAATTTATCCAATTCCACCCAACAGCTCTCGCAAAACGGATAACCCCAAGATTCCTAATTTCAGAAACAGTCAGAGGAGAAGGCGCAAAACTTTTAAATTCCAAAGGAAAAAGATTCACAAAAGAACTCGCTCCACGATCAATCGTTGCCAAAAAAATCTATAAAGAACTTGAAAACGGACCTGTCTACCTCGATATCACCCACAAAGACCGCAAATTTCTCAAAAAAAGATTCCCAAAAATCTACGCAAAACTAAAATCCTACAAAATAGACATGGCCAAAGATAAAATCCCGGTAACCCCGGCCGCCCATTACCTCTGCGGAGGAGTAAAAACAGATCTCTCAGGCCGAACCAAAATAAAAAATCTCTTCGCATTCGGAGAAGTAACCTGTACCGGCGTCCATGGAGCAAACCGCCTCGCCTCAAATTCACTCCTGGAAGCATTGGTATTCAGCAATCAAGTAATAAAAAGACTGAAACCCAGTAAAAAATTAAAAATCCTAACTATCGATCGCCCACGCCTTTCACCAAAAACCTCTAAAGAAACCGGGCTCGCAAAATCTCTCCAAAAAGAAATAAAATCCCTCATGTGGGAATACGCCGGCATCGTAAGAAATCGCAAATTAATCAAAAAAGAAGGAATCCCAAAATTAAAAGAAATCTTCAACCAACTACAACAAATCTCCCCCACAAACCAAATCATCGCCGAAACCAAAAACATGGCTAACACCGGTCTACTAATCCTAAAAGCCGCAAAAAAAAGAAGACGAACCTTAGGCTGCCACTTCGTTTAACATCTTCTCCTGATCCGCCATCGCCAAAGATTCAAAAATATCATTTATATCACCATCCATAATCCCCGGAAGATTGCTCCAGTTTTTGTGAATACGATGATCTGTCACACGATCCTGGGGAAAATTGTATGTTCGGATTTTTTCACTACGATCCCCGCTCCCAATCTGACTGGCACGCACATCACCCCTTTCCTTAGCCAATTCTTCCTCCTTCATCGTATACAGACGCGCCCGCAAAACGCTCAAAGCTTTGTTCTTGTTCTTTAGCTGAGACTTTTCATCCTGACACGTAACAATCAACCCCGTCGGAATATGAGTCATACGGACAGCCGAATCGGTAGTATTTACACTCTGACCACCGGGACCCGACGACCGGAAAATATCAATCTTCAAATCTTCGTTTTTGATTTCAATATCAACCTCTTCCGCCTCCGGAAGAACTGCAACAGACGCCGCAGACGTATGTACACGCCCCTGACTTTCAGTCACAGGGATTCTCTGAACACGATGCACCCCACTTTCATATTTCATCCGCCCATACGCACCACCACCACGCAAAGCAAAAATAATTTCTTTTATACAACCTGGAGATCCCTCGCTCTTACTCATTAACTCAACCTTAAATCCATTATTTTCCGCATATTTAAAATACATCCGGGAAAGTTCCCCTGCAAAAATCGCCGCCTCATCCCCCCCGGCCCCCGCACGTATCTCAACAATACAATCTTTTGAATCATTCGGATCTTTCGGCAAAAGTTCGACTTTCGCTTCCTCATCCAATTTCTTTAATTTTGCCAAAGCCTCATCCAACTGCCCCTGAGCCAAATCTTTCATTTCCTCATCCGATTCATCTTTTAGAATGTTTTCCGCTTCCTGTTTTGATTCCATAGTTTTCCTATACTCACCAGCCAAGTCCACAACCTTCTCCAATCCCTTATATCTCCTGGATAAAGCCTTATATTGATTCTGATCGGCAATAATTTCAGAATCCGCCAATTTCCCCTGAATCTCCAAATATTCCTTTTCTAATTTTTCAAGTTTTTCCAACATACCTGAACATTGTACTTAAGAAATAACAAAAATTCTATCTATTCCTGCGTGGTCCTTTTCTACAGACCACTCTTGATCAAAATATTTACTCAATAATTCTTCCAACTCTTTTCTTTGCCCAAAGCCAAATTCTCCAATCATCATTTCAAAACCAACCCTTTTATCGCGCAATTGTTGAAACATTTTTTTATACAACTCTAATCCGTCAGAACCTCCAAACAAAGCCGCTCGAGGCTCATATTTCTGAACATCAGAAGAAACATTGCAATCATTCTCACCAATATAAGGCAAATTTGCAACAATCAAATCAAATCTTTCACCTTCCTCAATATTCTCAAGAAGGTCACTCTGATAAACATGAACTATTTTCTCAAATCCATACTGAGAAACATTCACTTTCGCGACTTCCAAAGCAGTCTCCGAAATATCCACAGCATCAATCTGCCCTATCTCTCCTTCAGACTCAGAAAAACCATGAGCAATCGAAATCGATATACAACCGCTCCCCGTTCCAACATCCAAAATCCGAAACTTTCGACCAACTTCATCATTCGCACGCAAAAAATCCAAAGCCTTCTCTACCACATGCTCCGTCTCGGGTCGCGGCACCAAAACTCTTTCATCAACAAAAAAATTCAAACCATAAAACTCCTTTTCTCCCAATATATAAGCCATTGGTTTGCCCCGTTCAATGTGTTTCAAATATTCCTCAAACAACGCCGTAATAGACTTATTCATCTCCTCCTCCCCATGCGAAATCAAATATTCACGATCCTCACCAAGAGCATAAGCAAGCAAAACTTCTGCATCCAATAACGCAGTTTCTCTACCACCCAAAAATTCCTTCCCCTCTTTTAATAATTGGTGAATCTGCATAAAACATCTTCCCCCTAATAGAACTTATTCTTTTCTTTTTGTGATCTATAATGATCTCTCATAACCGCCGCTTTTCTTTCTTGTCTTTTAGACTTTGGCCCGGAATGATAGCGCTCAGTACGAATCTTCAAAAGTTTTCGACTAGCTTGAACTTTCTTATTGAAACGAGTAATTGTTCTCTCATTAGATTCTTTCTCATTTTTCCATATTGTGACTTTCATAATATCATCTCCTTCTTGTGACCGATTAAGTTATAAGCAAAGGAATTATAAGGATTAATGCTTAAAAGGCAAGTTGATATTTGGTTTTGGGAAATCAAAAAAGCTTCTCGAAACGTCCTCGTTTTTTTTCGCTTTGCTCGAAAAACTTGCGGATTGTTTCTGCGAGGCTTTTTCTAATTTCCCAACCCTATATATCCAAATTCTGCACCTTTTTAGCGTATGCCTGAATAAACTTCTTCCTTGGAAGAACTTCCGACCCCATCAAGGTATCAAAAACAGTATCAGCACGTTCCGCATCCTCAATTGTAACCTTCAACATTGATCGATTCGCAGGATCCATGGTTGTGTCCCAAAGCTGATCAGGATTCATTTCTCCAAGACCCTTATATCTCTGAATTTTTATTGTTTGATCCCCACTTTTTAGCTCTTTTATTATTTTTTCTTTTTCCTCTTCATTATAAGCATATCTCATAGTTTTCCCCCTGGAGAGCTTATACAGAGGTGGTTGAGCAATATAAATATAACCATCTTCAATCAGCTGTTTAAAATATCTATAGAACAAAGTCAAAACCAGTGTCCTGATATGGGCACCGTCGACATCCGCATCTGTCATAATCACAACTTTGTGATATCTAAGTTTCGAAACATCAAAAGTTTCACCAATTCCAACTCCAAGAGCTATAACCAAATTCTTAACCTCATTATTGGCCAAAATCCTATCAAGCCGGGCCTGCTCCACATTCAATATCTTTCCACGCAAAGGCAAAATAGCCTGAGTGTTTCGATCACGACCCTGCTTCGCACTACCACCCGCAGAATCTCCCTCTACAATAAAAAGTTCGGACTCTGAGGGATCTTTGCTCGAACAATCTGCCAATTTCCCCGGCAAAGTCATACCCTCCAACGCACCCTTTCTAATAACAGTATCACGAGCCGCACGAGCCGCAAGACGAGCGCGGGCCGCCAATAAACACTTGCCGATTATCCCCCTGGCGTCAGAAGGATTTTCTTCCAAAAATTCACTAAAGGCTAAATTGAAAACAGATTCAACAGCTGTTCTCATTTCAGCATTACCAAGTTTAGCCTTTGTTTGCCCCTCAAATTGTGGATCCCCCAATTTTACCGAAACAACCGCAGTAAGTCCTTCACGAACATCCTCCGCTGAAAGATTTAGATCTTTTTCTTTCAATAAATCCTCCTTTCTCGCATAAGCATTGATAGTACGGGTCAAAGCGGATTTAAATCCTGTCAGATGCATTCCGCCTTCAGTCGTATGAATATTATTCGCAAAAGTATAAATTGTTTCCTGGAAAGAATTATTATACTGAAGAGCAACTTCAATCACCCCTTCATCAACATCCTTATCAATATAAACAATACCGCCGATTACATCTTTATTATGATTCAGATGCTGGACATATGATTTAATCCCTCCTTCAAAATAAAATCTATATTTTCGTCCTCCCTCCCGCTCATCAACAACAGAAATCTGAACACCTTTAGTTAAATAAGCCTGCTGACGTAATCTATTCAAAATCGTCTGAAAATCAAATTCAACTGTATCAAAAATTTCTTTATCGGGATAAAAAGTAATCTTGGTTCCGCGTAAATCCGTCTTTCCCTTCACGCTCATTTCGTCACCCGCGTCACCACGCTTGTACTCCTGAATATATATTTTACCATCTCTATAAACTTCCGCGATTGTCTTCAACGAAAGAGCATTCACAACACTCACACCAACTCCGTGAAGACCTCCGGAAACTTTATATCCACCCTCTCCAAACTTAGCTCCGGCATGAAGAACAGTCATGACAGTTTCAAGAGCGGATTTACCGGTTTTTTTATGCTTATCAACAGGAATACCACGTCCATTATCCAAACAGGAAATCCCTCCATCCTTCTGCATTACAACCAAAATTTCGGTACAAAAACCTGCCATCGCTTCATCAATAGCATTATCTACAACTTCCCAAATCAAATGATGCAAGCCACTAACATCGGTAGACCCGATATACATCCCCGGCCTTCTCCTAACCGCAGAAAGCCCTTCCAAAACCTGAATTTGGTCCGCACTATATTCCTGAATAACACCTTCAGCCATATTAGCTAACAGTTATAACACGGAAAGACCCTATCACAAGATTCGATTCTTGTCATGAGAAAATTTTCCAAATCCATTGAAAATCTACCTCAAAACTCCGTCCTCGTCCTCAAGATCATCCGCCAAAAAATCTTCTTCCGCGGAAGCAATACTAGCCAACTCCTCCAATGTATATTCCCCATCCAAAACAAAAGGATCACCTTTCACCACCAAAAACAAATTAATAGCTTTTTCCCCATTCATCACAAAATCAAAAGTCATAACTATATCCTCATTCCCATCTCCATAAATCTCCTCCACTCTGTAAATAGCATTCAATTCATCAACAACCGAAACATCATCCATCTCAATAACAAAACCATGTCCGGCAATCAATTCAGCTATGAAAAGCCTTGCCGCACGCTCCGCAACACTCTCAATCGTAAATTCCTCCTCCTCACCAAAATCCACATCAGCCAAATCCGCAAACCTCTCCTGCAAAAGCGCAAGCAAATTACCTATCTTCACAGGCCGATCCGAAATCAATTCATTATAAGTATAAACATCATTCAAAAGATCTTTATCACGATCATAAACCGCGTCAAAAGGATACCCACCGACAACCCCCTGAACATTAATATATCTCTCATCAACCGCTTCAATCTCCCCTACTTCAACCTCACTAATATCGGCACTCGCAAAAAATACCGCTTCAATCTCAGCAACCACATCCGCCACAGTCACTTCAACAACAGTTTCGCCAAGCACATCTTCCTGAATATTTATAAAATCCCAAATCTTATCTTTTTCATCAAGATAAGACTCGTATCTTTCTTCATGAGTCGCTCCATAAGTTTTCGAAATATGATATTCGGGACTATTCAGATATCCCCAAAAATCTCCAATATCATCAAGTCTGGTTTCAAAAAGTTCAATCACTGCCACATCCGAACCATCCAAAGGCATGAGTTCATCAATTTCTTCCACCAAACGGGATAAAATCTGCTTCGCCTCCGCGACCTCTATTTCCCCATCCAGAAAAAACTTCCTCAGCCTTTTTAAAAAATCTATCTTATTACTGATAAGCTCCCGCGAAAGTTCTTCATCATCCTCAAAAACAGCCAAAAGCTCCTGTTCCAAAACATTCTTCATCGCAAAATATCCATCACGGTAAAACACAGAATACCTAAGAAACAAATTATCAAAAAGCTGATTCTGATAAGTGATATAATTTTTGTAAAATTCCAGATCGGATCTGTCACCGATAATGAAATTATCCAGATAACCGTAATATTTATTCAAGGCCTCCTCACCGGCAACACTTCCGGAATTAAGTCCCTCATAAACATCCAGCCAAAAAGCATCCAAAACCTCATAAACATCCCACCCCGACAACAACTTCTTTTCAAGCAATTTCTCCAAAACAAAATACTGGTTGTCTGCGGGAGAAAAAACCTCAAGTGCATCTATATAAGAATTATACCTGTTAAAAAAATCATCGCTCCCACTAATAGAAACAGGCAAACTCACAAGATATCCGCTAAAATCATCCCAACTTGAATTGCTGGCAGTTTCATCCCCTTCATTTACATAAAAAATCGCATCATCCAAAAATTCAAAAAGATGGCTAAAAATAATTTCATATTTTTTTTCGGGAACAAAAGTAAGATTTTCTTCAGCCCAAAATACAAAATCATTCATCAAAGAATCGGCCGTGGAAGACCCTTTGAATATTATTTCAGAAACCAAATTCTGTTCCAAGAATTCATGATATCGGGAATCCTTTTTCTGATTTTCCTCAACCCAGGTTGAAGTTTTTTTAGAAGATGGAATCGCGGAATATTTAAATTCCTTAACAAGTTTTAAATAAAGAAGAGATTCCAGTTTCGGCCCAATTTTTTTAAGAGGAATACTTACCTGCGTGTCACGAGGCACAAGAATTTTATTCATAAAAACAGACGAATACTGATCCAGATACTCCTCCGCAACAATTCCTTCTCCCAAAAATCCTACATACACATCTCCATCAAAAACAGAAAGCCCAATTTTTTCACCATCAAATTCCAAATCAAAAGAAGCACCACCCGGAATAATAACAACCCTGCCGGCTACAATATTCACCTTTGCATTGCTAACAGTAAAATCCCCCCAAATTTTTCCTGACCCGAGATTCAAAACATATTCATTATCTTCGTTCGAAAATTCAACAACAGCCAAATTTGCAAATCCATATTCATCTTCATCAGCAAAACGAATCACACCGTTCGAAGGAATCATATTCTCCAATTCATAATCAAAAGCGGTAAAAACATCGCTCATAAGCCCTTCGCCATCAGCCAATCTGTTTTCAAGAAAAAAATTACCGGCAAGCGCTATTCCTCCGACCAAGAAAAAAACCATAACTTTAATAATATTCCCTGCAAATCCTTCCCCGGTTAATAAAGTTTTTTTTTCTTCCCGCTTCATATAAAAAATTTATGAAAATTAAGCCTTCTCTCTTTCCTTAAGAATTTCCTCAGGATTCGTAGTAACGATTTTATCCTCAGTAAAAGACGCGATAATCTGAATCGCTACATGTTTCAATCCCGCAAAAAACAATCCTTGTCCAATACCACTGTTTAGAAGTACATATTTTTCACCCTCGGTCAGATTAAAAATTTTCGCCAAAGTATCTACAGCACTCGGCGCCTGTTTCAATAACAACTGCATCGAAGAATTCGTAATAATAGGTTTTCCAAAATCACTTCTAATAAAATCCTCGACATCCTGAGTAATAGTAGTCACTCCGAGATAATATTTTCGCGCCCGTTTCACCAGTCCATAAAGGAACTTCGCGCTATCCTCATGCTGCATCATCGACCACGCCTCGTCTATCACCAAGATTCTCTTTTTAAGTTTGCTTCGAACCTTATTCCAGATATAATTTAAAATAATATACATCGCTATAGGACGCAGAGCATCTTCCAGATCTCTGATACAGAAAACCATCAATCCACCGGATAAATCCACATTTGTAGGTTTGTTAAATATTCCGGAATACGAACCTGTTGTAAATTTGGAAAGCCTCTGCACCAAAGATGAAGCTCCTTCCATAGAATTCAGAATCTGATAAAGATCCTCCATCGTCGGGGGTTCAAAAGTCGAAGGATCCACAACATCCATAGTAAGCCCCTTCAAAGCATAAACATCTATCAAAGCCTTATCCAAAATACCCTCCTCCTCAGGCGTTACTCCTCCCAACATCAATTTCAGCAACCCCATCAAAGTAATAATATTCGATCTAAGCAAATCTCCCGACTGAACATCCTCACCCTCAACAGGTTTCGGCAGATCAAAAGGATTTATACGCCTGTCACTATTCAAACTCAACCGCAAATACGTTCCCCCCACGGTAGTAGCCAAGGCTTCATATTCATTTTCCGGATCAATAACAATTACATCCGTCCCCATCATCATAAGACGCAAAATTTCCAATTTCACCGCATAAGATTTACCTGCACCGGACTTCGCAAACACAACACTATTCGCATTCTCCAGAGCAAACCTGTCAAAAATTATAAGTCCGTCATTATGCCTGTTAATTCCGTACAAAATCCCCTTATCCGAAGTCAAATCAGACGAGGTAAACGGGAAAGTGGTGGATAAAGGACCGGTATTCATATTTCGAATAACATAAAGCTCATCTAAAGCCATCGGTAAACTGGCATTGAAACCATGCTCCGCCTGAAGCTGGGCTCTTTTCGTCATAATAAGTTTCCCCGCAAGCAGGCTTTCAAGCTGTTTCGCGACCTTCTCCAGTTTTTTCTCACTGTCGGAATAAAGAGTAAAATAAAGAGCAAATTGGAAAAATTTCTCCTGACCTCTTTGAATTTGCGTACGCAATACTTCCGCATCCCCAAGGGCAGTCTCAAGTCCGGGATCACGAACATGCCCTTTCTCCGCCTGAATCCTGATACTCGAATTCATCTGGGCCACCTTTTTCTTCAAAGTCTTCATTATCTGACCCGAATCAATAGGATAAATAAACTGAGAAATATCCATCGTAACATCAAAATTAATAACCGGAGCAAGCCAGTTCGCATTCAAATAACGAGGATACGCAAACACATAAAAAGTCTTCGCATAAATACCATCAATCTCAATAGAATCATGCCTGATTTCCATTGAAGAAGGAGCAATCAAGTCCTTGATCGAAGAAATCCCCTCCTGGTATATTTTTTCAGCTTCAATGTATTTTACCCGCTCCTGTTTTGATATAGGAACCTCTTTCCCCTCTTTCCCCACAACAATAGATTTATCGATTTTTTCAACAGTATCTTTGTTTTTACTTGTATTAAATACAAATAATGATTTTATTTTATCAAAAACCGTTTTTTTCTTTCCGGCTTTCTCAGCTTTTTCCACATCCTCAAATTTTCTTCCGGTCTTTGGATCATAACCGGCCTTACTAAGTTTTGCACCCGCCTCTTCCTCAATTTTCTTAACAACCTCAAGAGAAGGAGTAACTTCAATAGCCGAAGAAGGATCCTGCCCAAGTTCCGTAGGCGTAGGCTTATCCGCTTTCAAATTAACAGCGTTTTCTTTTGGCAAAGAAGCCTCCTGGGCATCTTTCGCTCCGGCAATTTTGTCCGAGACCCCTTCGCTGGACTTTTCCATCCATTCGGGCGTTCTTTCATTTTCAATATCAGTCCTTTTTGCAGAAAAAACCGCTTTACCCTCTTCGGAAAAATTTTTAACCGAACCCTGAGCTTGTGTTTGTGTTTGTTTCGGATCCATTTATTTTTATTTTATACTCAAATTTTCTTATCATTCTACCAAAAAAACACACTTTTTACAAGGGTAGAGAGGTAAAACAATAGAATGTTTTTCCTCTACAAATCTTTTATGAACTATGCTAGTATTCCGGCGCTAGACAACTATCATGTCTAAATTTTCAACCAATAACTACTTTGTAGCGTGCCCAAAAAGCCTAAAAAAGATCAACAAAATCCGGAAGAAAACAACAATCTGGAACATTTCGCAGAAGAAAGCACAAAAGGCCACGACGAACGCAGAAGCATTTCAGATGAAATGGAAAATTCATACCTGGAATACGCAATGAGCGTGATCGTTTCCCGTGCCCTACCTGACGTTCGTGACGGACTAAAACCGGTACATCGCAGAATTCTGTATGCAATGAACGAACTGGGACTAAAATCCAGCGGTTCATTCCGAAAATCAGCGGCAATCGTCGGTGAAGTTTTGGCAAAATACCACCCACACGGCGATACAGCTGTATATGACTCAATGGTAAGAATGGCACAAGACTTCGCAATGAGATATCAAC
>SDBT01006218.1_pt1 | contig 19876 bp, 40 predicted proteins | sample 2277101 | NCBI WGS metagenome assembly SDBT01 (sample SAMN10404973, study PRJNA504765) | marine sediment metagenome | isolation source: marine sediment core GS10_PC15, 103 cmbsf | place: Arctic Ocean: Southern Knipovich Ridge | collected 2010 | reverse complement strand
CATTGGTATATATACTGTCAATTCTGCTATTGTAATCCCTCCAAGTGTGTTATACCTTTCTTCTGCCATTCCCGTCTTTTTGGAAACTCTTGTTTTTCTTCTGTTTGCCCTAAGCTTTGTATCTCCACCATTATAGCTGTATAGACCTACAACTATTTCTTCATCTCCTTTTAATGTCTGTACTTCTTGATGTAAACATACATCCTTTGCTTTTTCATATGCCATGTGGCACCTCGTATGGTTTTTACTTATTATGCAATTTTGCACAAACTGGAAAAAGTGATGCTAGTTTATAAATCTTTCGCTTCCTTTCAGCCGCTACACTATATAAAAACGGGTATAAAACCACCACAATAACCTATATAACACTACACCTGTCCTAATTAGAAAGAAACGGGTAAACGTAAGTAAAGGTAAGCAGGAATAAGCGAAGGTATGCAAAGGTAAGAGAAGGTATGTAAAGGGTGTACCCGTATGTAACAGTATGCACAAAACCGGGACATATTACATTAGTAAGTAGTATATATAAAGGATATGAAGAAATCGGGACATATAACATTAGAGTAGTATACTATGATAGAGTATGGGGTGAAAAGTAGTTGTATAGCAGATTTTCGGGACAATAACTACTATTATACTATGGTAGTACATAGGTGAATGGTGTTGTATAGCAGTCCCTATCCTCCCTATCTATCTATCTCTATATATAATGCTGTTAATGATTGTCCCGGGAAGGCTGTGTGTCAGCCTCTACCTCTCCATATCACCCAGGTTATGCTCATTTGGTCAGCGGATAGGCTTTCCTAGGCTCAGCCTGTGCGAACATGACCAATGTGATACCTCACCTTGTATCACCTAGCCGCACCAGAGCAACGCCGGCTCGCATAACCTCACCTGGGTTCAAAAACGAAAGATTTTTATAGGAGAAGTTCTATATATGTAACCATAGTCAAACACTATTATAACTTTGTTACGGTAGTGTTTGTTTATGGAGACACAAAATGAGAAAAACAACAACATGTAGGATAAAAAGCGAAGATGTATCTAGGTTGATTAAAATATTCCCTACTAGATATATGTCCGAGGCGATAACAGCTATTTTAGATGCCTATGATGAAAGAATTTCTAAAAAGGACATGCTTTCTTATATAGATAGTAGGTTTAAGATTAATACCGAGGTGCTTGAGAAGAAAATTAAGGCTGTCCTAGGCGAGTTTTAATCTAGGGCGACCCACATCTTACATCGCCTAGTCACCAGAGTAGCACCGAGTCAGACCTAGAGCATTCTATAGAGCATATCACACTCCTAGCCTAGGCGATTAGAAATTTGAATAAAAAAAAGAAATAAAATTAAATAAATACCACTTCTGCAAAAACATGGTCTTTATTATGTGCAATAGATACATATCCATAGCCAAGTTTCTCTAGAATCTCTTTTATGGTGATTTCTAGCTTTTCTATTGTGGAAATTCTGGCTTTTTCTTCTTGTATTTCCAGTACTATGGTTATGTTTCTAAATTTACCACCATCACCAGCATTAAAAAAATGGTGATGAAATAAAATTAGTGTTGAGTCTATTCCACTAATAAATTTCTCAATCTCTCTTACTGCTTTTAGTTCTTTTCTCATTTTTCACACTCCAAGTTTTTTAAAATGTGGAGCAAAAATGCTCCAAATACCATTTAATCTTCCATTCTTTACAGATATTCTTTTATCGTGCTTTTCACACCATTCATTTAGTTTTTTTGCTGTCATTTTAATATTGTTCGTGTCCATGTGTTATATAATGTTCTATATCTTCTACTTGTACACATTCTAGTGTCACTATTTCGCAAAATTGGTGAAATTTCGCTTTTACCATAGTTATATCGCTGTAATCTTCGTTCATATAATCAATCAATGCATCAAAAAGATATACTAATAAGTCACTATTTAATGTATCTCTTGCTGTTTGGTACGTTTCTCCACTTTTTCTAAATTTCTTCATTTTTAACACTTCCAGCTATTTTATAGCTTACATGAGAAGAAAAAATTAATTTTCTTCATCATGGCTATCAGCGTCTAATGGTACGCCAATTCCAATACTTAAAGCATTTACAAAACCAGTTTTTTTAATAAACTTGCTTTTTAAATGTCTAATTATACTAAATCCATATTTTTGCATTTTTTCACATCCAGTCATTAAGAATTAACTTAATAACTATTGAATATAAAAAAAAAGCTTTAAACAAACAAATTTATTAAATCGTTGGTTGTTTGTGGTTGTAAGCTTTTAAAGTGTGGTTTTAACTGTTCTTCTGTATATCCAGCACTTTTAAATTTCTTTATTATTTGTGCTTCTGTAAACTTATGCTCATAAGCGTATTTAATCGCTTCGTTTAAGCTTACACTATCAGCTTTCGTTTCTTCTGCATTATATGGTTTGTCGCTATAATGTGTATACGCTTCTGACCATTGAATACCAGCTTTTTCACAAATAAACTGCTTTATTTTTCTGTCGCTGTCCAGTTCTGGCAATACGCTTTGTATCGCACTTAAAAACACTGGTGGACACTTAATTAAAGCGTTGTTGTTCTCTGTTCTTGTGCCATTTTTACCACCATCTCTATTTATTTGTCTGTTCCAGTTGTATTTTATATTGTCTGTGTTACAGTCTACTATACTATATATTTTTTCTGTATTTTTTTCTTTTGCCATTTTTTCGTTTCCAGCTTATATATGCTCTAGTTGGCATATATTAAGCTATTGGTACAAAAAAAAGTCTTTATTGCTTTCGTCATTGGCTTATGAGTTGTTTTTAATTGGTCATAAACAACGCTGTTTTTTATGGTTGCTCATGTTCTCTTAATTAGTAGAATATGGAGTGGAGTATATAAATGTTTAGATACTACAGACTATATATATCCTCGTCGAGCTCCGTCGAGAAAAAGCCGTCACCACTAATGAGTAGTTAATGACATGGGACACACTACTATGTAGTAGTAACATTAGAATAAGATGTTGTTACTAGTACAGAGTAACGCCGAGCCACTTAATACTGTAGTGGTTGATAGTACTACTGGGGAGTGGTGGGAATAGTTACGGATTAATGGTATAAACGCTATCCTCTGCTATTCCTCCGTATACCTAAAAAATCAAGAAATATAGTTGTTATCAGCGTTTAACGCTATCTCACAGCGTTAATAGCTTCATCCATGTCTTTAGGCATTCCTCTATGACACCACTCTCTAAGGTGCTTCTCTGTGACATCTTCGCCACAATCCACGCAAAAATGGTCTTTTTTAAACTCTAATCTCTTTAAATTAAGTTTCTCGCCCATTTCTTTATATAAGTTTTTAAATGCTTCCAAATCTAAAGCCACGTCTACTAGTGTCCCTGTTGTTCTGTCCATAAAATTGAATTCAAAGGGAAAGTTATGTGTAGGGTGGTCGAATGTAAAATGTGCATGTTTCTTCTCAACTGCTATGTTTATTATCATGTTACCTCTATATCCTCATAACTTAATTCTATATATGTACCATCTTCAAAGGATACCTGATAATTATAGTCCAAATATTTATCCCCTGACGCATTAGGTATCTTTGTAACTAAAGTGACAATTCCTTTTTTACAATCTGCATTAACTTTATCACCAAATTTATATTTCTTTTTCATTTTCCCACATTACCTCATTTATAATCTTACAAGTGTCACAGGTATCGTTGCATGTGTGACCATATCCAAAATAGACTATGTTGGCACATAATCTATTTTTTAGTTCATCTTTTTTTGTCATAGAGTTCATCCATTAGCTTTTCAAATCGTTTATCGTACTCATCTTGTGTAATATGCCCCATTCTGAAGTCTACATTTAGCCCAGCTACTCTAAATACCATATCTATTTGTTTATTCATTATATCATCACCAATTCTCCAGTTCTTCTGCTTCTATCTCTTACTCTCTGACAATAAGAGCATACTGGTTTTACAAATTTTGGTTTAGTTCTAAAACAGGACGGACATGTGTCGTATTGTTCTTTAAGTGCCATTTGACCTAATCACCTCACAAGGGTAACTTCCTTCCAAATGACATTCAAAACAATATGACTCGTTAGTTATCTTCCCTTTAAACTTTTCAACAGTCAGTAAATTGGCTCTACAAAACTTACTAGTGTCCAGGTCTCTTTTTACCCCCTTTTTCCACTCTTCTGGTGTTAAGTACATTGTTACTCCTCGTAGCATTACTATTTCTGTCAATGGTATTCACCTTCTTTCTTCTTTTTAACATTTTATCAAAGTTCCATACTATGTCAGGAAACCTACAAACCTCACAGAGATGAAACCAATAAGTCTTGCCTTTGAATTCTAATACTCTCTGGTCTCTATAGGTTTTAAAAATTGTGCCACAATTGTCGCATTCCGCTTCATATTGTACTAAAACTACTACCATTCTACTTTTTCTTTCCTCTAGCTATAGACCCAAACTCTACAGAGCCATCTATTACAAATGTCTTTTTAGGTGTAATTAGATAGTTTATAGTATATCCACAATCTTTCTTATATTCTAATACAGTCCCTAAATTTCCCGTAGTTTCTAAAATGTATAATTTGTTGTTATTGATAAATACATTGAAAGCGTGACCAACCTTACCAAGGAAGCCATAAGCTATACCAATTTCGGGATTTATTGAACTAACTAAGAAACTATGGTCTTCACAGTCACCTTCTTTGTTTTTAATAATTTCCTCAGGGTATAAATAGTAATCGTTCCTGCCTTTCATGCTAGTATCACTTACCCACTTAATATCTATGCTTACTTTGTCTCCAATGGTTTTTGCGTCTGTATTTATGTTTCTTCCTCTTTTAATGGTTTTTTTGTAATTTAGCACTTCAAATGTCTCTGGTGTTATAAATTGGTTTATAAACACGCTAACTTCTTTGTCTAAGAATTGTCGCTTGTTTTTGTAAGCCTTATTAGATACCTGAGGTATCTTATTGGTTTTACAATATTCCTCGATAGGATGTATCGGGTCTTCTTTCTTGCATATTTCTAGGCTCTTGTTTAATTTAGAAATGGTTTCTGTATAGTCATCTGTCTGGTCTTTTAGTATTTTAATCGTTTCGTGTGATTTATCTAGCGTATCTCTAGTGTTATGTAAAAGTCCATTAGTAACAGATAATGTCTCGTAAATTTCTGGTACTAGAAACCTAGCTATTCGTTCTCTCAAGTTCATATTTTCACCTTTTTTATTTTTTTATTCTTTTTTGGTTTATCTGTAAATTTAAATTTGACAAGACCATCAAACCCTCTAACTAGGTCATTTACTAAGTGTTCTTCTTCTATGCTTTTAAACTCGTCTACTTTATCTTCTGTGTATCTAATTCTAGAGTGTACTAGTTCGTGAAAAAGGATTTTAGCCTGTTCTTCTTCTGGTCTAGAAAGAAAGTCTTCTGATATTTTTATAGATAGCCTCTTTTCGTAAATATTTGTATTGACAGATGCTAATATCATATTACCCAAGTCTTTTGCTGTACTATTTAGGTCTATGTCCCAATCTGAAAAGCCAACATATGACCTATACGCTCCTAGAAAATTTAAATACTTATATATTTGTTTCTTTGTTAATTTAGTCACCATAGTTTACACCTTCTATTTTTTTTCTCCAGTTTAAAGTTATTTCTGGTGTTTGATACTTAAAACTATCACCAAACATAGGCCCCATACCAGTTAGTTCTATCCTTCTACAATTATTTATTTTTTTCCCTTTATAAAATACTTTAAAATCACATCCATTTAAAGTTCCAGCCTCTATTACTGTGTAACAATCAGGAAAGTCTCCTACATACCTAACGTCTACGTTCATAGTTATATCGTTACTTAATACCATTTATATCACCTTCTGTTATATTGAAAAAATAATGTAATAATGCTAACATTCCATACTCGGCTCCATATCTAAAATCTGTATCATTCCATCTTTTTTTGGCAATACTTCCCTTTTGGTTATCTGGGAATTTGTTTAATATTAAAGGATATATTGAGTCTTTCCATTGTAAATTTTTAAATAGCTTAATGGCTTCTTGTCTTGATTCAAAAAATACTGCTCTAACCAAACCATTATCTTCTTTACATGTTGACCAATCTTGTTTTTCTAAATCCTTTAATGTTTTTAGTTCTGTCATTTTATCACATCTTCATATCTTTATCCCATTATCTAACTGTTCATCTGCTTTTTGTTTCATTATTTGTTTAATTATCTCTGATGCTTCTTTCTCAGTTTCGTCGATGGCTATGTCAATAGCTTTTAATACATCATCATCCATATAGACATCATAACTTACATCTAAACCTAACATAACATTAAGCCTAAATCCTTCAAGTGATTTCATTGCCTTTTCTTTTGGTGTGTTCATTTTAAGTGCCTTGCCCTCATGTCGTCTGGACTTGATGGAGTTCCATCTTTCCACTCTTTTTCATAATCATCAATAATCTCTTTCTTTGCTTTGGTGATACATCTATTATTGAAATCTACAACTTTATCCCAATTCTTGCAATTCCTACACAATGCACTTTCTTTTGCGGTGTTTGTCATTTTCTTTCCTCTTTAATTTGATTATCATAAAATAACTCCCTTTCAAACATATTTATTGACTTATTTACAAAAAACATAATTGTATTACTTCTTAATTTTGGCATATCTACTCCACAATAGACTTCATTGAACATATTAAATATTTCTGTTCTTACTTTCTCCTTTAATTTTTCGTTTGTCATTTTTGGTTCCTCATTTAATAATCCCCATCTTAATCATACGGACTAAATCAGTTTCTTTATCTGAATCTTTTCTAATAAGTGTACCGTATGGTGTCTGTTCTGTTAATTGACCATTTCTGTAGGAACTTACAGCAAATGGAATGCCTACAGACTGTGTAGCTCTATTAGCTAAGGCTAATGCCATTACACAATCATCATGTGACCCCATACCTTTAAACTGTTCAAATCCAGCAGGAGTTACCATAGTACAGAATCTAGCCAATTCATCTTCTAAAATGTTCATTTCTTCCCTACTTTCTACGTCTCCTCTTGGTATTATTATTTGTTCATGTTCAAATGCTGTAATTAAGAATCTTATTAGCTCTTCTTTTTTGACAGACCTACCACTGGTAGCACCACCTGTAATCATAGATTCTACAAATACATTATTTTCAGCTAGTTCGTCTATCATATCCTGCCCCATGTTATTTTGTTCGACTAGGAACATTGGATTATTAAATTTTCTTGATACCTCTGCTAATTGTTTAGCTTGTTCTGATATTTTAAGACCTTTACTTCTCCAAAAGTGTACTAGTTGTTTTGTATTTTTAACACAATCAAAAGCTAATCCAACAGCTACAGAATAATCTGCACTAACACTTCCACTTCGAGCTACGTCTACTCCAAAAACAAATAACCAATTTGAACCTCTTATGTCTGCTTTATTAAGTAAGGTATAGTCTTTACCTTTTTCTTTAGCTGGGTCTATTATAGACTTTGGAAATAAACTTTTATCACGACTAAAAAACTCAAGTTGGAATTCTCTAGCGAATTTTAAAGGGCCCATAGAGAGCCTTTTGTCCATTATTTGCTCCCATGAAAATCTATCTGGACATTGGAGCACTTTTTTCTCATAATTTAAAATTGCTGGATATTCGTGAACTTTCCAGGGTGTATTTGGAGTATCTCTAATTCTATTCTTAATTGCTGTAAATATATCACTTTCTGTCTTTGGTGTGCCTACTAGAACCATTTGACCATTTCTGTTAGTCAACATAGGGTCTAAAGTCATATCAATGTAATCCTCAATTTGCATGTCACTTAGTTTATTGTCAGACCGAAGTATATCATCTATCACTATTCTATCAACGTGTTCTCCAAGTATTTCTGAACCTATTCCTTTTACTAGTATATAACCTTTGTTGTATCCTATAGTTTCTATTGCCCATCTATTACCTTCTTTTTTACTCGCTAACCATTCATTATTGTCTATTATATCTTTAATTTCTTTAAGTATTCTATTTGCCTGTTCTTGACTTGCAGATATTAAAATCACTCTTCTATGCTTAAATAAGAACATATCGTATATATTTACTATCTCAGAGAAGAACACAGACTTTCCATGACCCCTTGCACATAAGAAAGCTAGTTTTTTATGGCTTTTAATTAGCTTATCCCATCTTCTAAGTAAGTTATTGTATCTAAATGGGTTTGGATAACCTATATCCATCAAATTCCCTACGATGAACTTACAAAAGTAGTAAAGCCCATCTTTAGGGTCGTAAATCAATTCTAAAATAGATTTATAAAGAATTGCATGGGTAGTAGTTTCCCCATACTCTCTAAGTATATATTCGTATTTAAAGTCTGGATTATCTGATTTCTCTACTACCCAGTTGCAATAGTCTTTATAAATATTTATATATTTCCTCATAAGTCTTTTGCTTTTAAAGTTTTTCTCCCATTAGCCTTTGCTCTATTAACAGCGTCTACAAGCAAATTACCTACCTTTTCTTCTAGTATGTCATATGCATCTGCTGATATACTTGCTTCTAACTTCTTTACAAATTCTTTAACTTGTTTTTTTACTACTATCATCTTTTTTCACCTCTACTTTCTTTTTTATTGGTTCCTTCTTTTTTAATGAAGGAAAAAACTTATTCCCATAAGCGTCTTCTTTTAGTCCACTTCCTTCACACATACATTGTAAACAGAGTTTAAATCTAATTCCTTTGTCTAATGTTCTAATCATCCATGAAGTATTATGTCCACACGGCATTACATCCATTTATTTCACCTCCTCCTTTTCTTCTTGCTACTATCATAAATACCATAGCATAATCCTGATGCGTGTTTGGTATTTTTAGCTTTGCCTTCTTTCATTACAAAAGGTATACACCTACTTACGAAGGCTTGTCTACTTTCCCCTTTTCTTGGTGTCGGCATTTTCAATCACCTCTAAAGTTTATTTTATTCCTGTCATTTTTAATAATATTCAATAATTCCTCAATGCGGTCAGTGAATTTATGTTCTGCTAAAACCTTCTTTTGCCCATTTTTGGCAATCTTTTCTCTTAGTTCATCATGTTCTAAAAGGAAGTCTAATTTCTTTATTAAATCATCTCCATTATAGTAAACTATCAAATCTTCTTCTCCAGTTATCTCTTTGTCTCTCTGGTTTACTTTGAACACATTTCCTATGCCTTTAGTACCATTCACCAGATAAAGTCCACCAGCACAGAGCACTCTAAACAATCTTGCACTATATCCAAATTCTATTGCTGTATCTTGGTCTATACCTAAATTTATTAAGCTAGACTGGACTACTTTACTATGGTCTTCGTTTATTACACTTTTATTAATATGCATTTCCTTTATAGTGGGTGGTATGTATTCCCAGCCACCAATCACATTTCCCCAGATTTTAGTTGAGAACCCTTCTGAGATTACTTTATCTAATACTTTAATCCTCTGTGGATGATGCACTCTTAGACCTACTGTTCCAGCAAAAGACACGTCTGCACCATATTTCTTCTTTTGGAAGTTATTTAAGTATTTTTCACCATGAAATCTTGGTGAACATGCTTCATCTAAGTATCTTACGTTTTCTAAACCAAGAGCTATTAATTTGTCTGCTACACCTTTTAAGCTACAAAAGTAATAATCAAACAACTTTATAGTTTCAAAATATTCTATTGTTTCGTAAATTGGCTTTAAGCCTAAATATTTATCAAAGAACCAGTTACAAAGTATAGCCTCTGGATAAGTTTTTTTTATCCTAAGTAGAGTCTCATTTGTAAGCTCTAATCCTTTTAGCACCATAATTAAATCTGGAGTCACACCAATATTCTCTATTTCTTTCATTGTCATGTCTTGTGCTTTAGTCATGCCAAAATCTTTGTTAATTAACCTAATATCCACTCCTAATGCTTTATATTTTAGCTGTTTAAAAGCTTCTAGTATATAATGGGCTGTTTGGTTGTCTGCAAAAAACCCTAAAACTACTACATTCATTTTTTCACCACCAATATCATAGCTGATAATTCTTCATTTTCTTTTACTATTTGTTTATCTATAATTTCCATATCAAACTGGTTAAAAAAGTATTTTATAGATTCTTCTGAAAAGTTGAATACATGTGCAGGCAACATATGTTGACTTATAATTGACTTTTCAGTGTGTAGTGGTATTTTTAATAACATTATTCCACCATCTTTTAATAATGTTTTTAAATGTTTCACTTCTAGATATGGCTCGTAAAGGTGTTCCAGCGTATTCCACATAACTATAACATCAAATCCCTTCTCTTTAAATTCGGTTGTCTCTCCTTTGAATAATTCTATGTCGTACCTTTCTTTTGCTACTTCAATACATGCATCACTTAATTCTGTACCAGTTATTTCCCAGCTTCTGCCTTTTGCCACAGATAGAAATGTTCCACAAGCGGCACCAACGTCTAGCATTTTTCCACTAACCATTTTATGCTTTTCAAGTATTGCCAATTGGAATTGTGCATCTTTTACTCTAGCTATGGTCTTATTACCAGATTCATTATCATTTCTTAAAAACATAGAAGGCATCCAATTTTTATAAAAGACGTTTATTAAGTCTTCTTTTATAAATCTGACATGTGCAAAGATAGTTCCACAATCTCCACATTTTGAAAGAATAAGTCCTTTGTTGACTAAAATACTTTCAGATGTTTCTCCACCATTACATGCCCTACAATTCACACGTTCTGCTGTAACTTCCATTTTTTTCGTCTCTTTTTTTATAAATATAATGATTTAGAACTTGGTATACACATTCAAATCCATATTCTTCTAGTTTTTCAAATGATTCGCCACTGTGTTTTTCTAGAAATATGAGAGTTGTGTTCTTTAAAGTTTTTTCAGCTCCTTCTATTACTTTATCTGCGGCTCCTTCTACATCTATGTTCATTATGTCTATATGTAAATCATAATCATCTAATTTACGACAATCAATATATAAATCACCTGATAGTTCATTTATTTTATTAGCTCCACCATATTTCATACTACTTCTGGTAAAAGGCAACTTTTTATTCTCATTATATAATCCTACATTATATGGAATCATATTAGGTAGTACTTTACAGTTTTTTTCTAAAACCTTATAAATATCTAAAATAGGCTCAAAACAATATACATTTCCTTTTGTTCTTTTTGCGGCAATCATACCAATTTGACCAAAGTGTGCACCGATGTCTGCAAAATTACAATTTTCACTTATAGAGTTAGCTATAAACTCAGTTAAAAATATTTCAGATTTTACACCAAAAGTTGGTGAATCATCTCGCATGTTTCCCCTATCAATTTGAGGCATTCCTTTTTCATAATGGAAATCATGCCCATCGAACTTTTTAATCATTTTATCTCATACCTCCTATTTATCAGCATCGTTATTTTCATCACATACTTTACAAGTCCATACAAGCGTATCTTCTTCATTACGTTTCACTGTTAAAATATCTGGGTCATAAAGTAATCCACAGTGTTTACAACTTACTATATTAATTTTAATACAAAAATTCATTTTAAACCTCGTACCTCCTACAGTATACGTTTTTCTGTTTCTTATAAAAATTTCTCATTTCTTCATAGGAGTTAAATTTTTTGTCGTGTAATCTATCGCAGGGGTAGATAGACTTATCAGCAGTTATATAAAACTTTTGTATTCCTGCTGGACAAGTATCTTTCCCTGCCCAAAAAAGATTATCCTCTCTCACCAAAGGATGACTTCTATAAGTGAAATAAGTCATATAATCGAATTCTTTTTCTAGACCGACTCCAGGTGTATTAAATAGTAAATGGAATTTATACTTTTCACATATTTTTAAAGCTTTTAATATATTTTCTCTTTCTTTGTAAACATTCGTTACACTTAAACAAACATTCAATCCAGCCTGTTTTGCTCTCAATGCTAAGATTTCATTAAAAACAATATTATAATTGCTTCCATAGCTAATTTGAAGAGTATTAAGACCACCATATTTTAAACTGGAAATGTAGTCTTTAAGTAGTTTAGTACCATCACGTTTCCAACAGTATTTGAAAATGTCACCATTAGTAACTAAGGATACTATAGTAGACTTTGGTATTACCTTTATTATCTCAAAAATTTCTGGATTTAACATAGGCTCTCCACCAGTAAGATTTATATGAGCTGGTTTGTACTTGTCGCATATTTCTTTTATGTCTTTTGGTTTTAAAAATATCTTTTTCTGCTCTTCTCTTAGATTTCTAGCGTAGCAACCAGGACATTTTCTATTACAAAGATAATTGACGGCTATCTCTATAGATTTTATCCTACTTGTTAAAAGTTTCCAAATCTGTCCTATATTTTTAACATATCTTAGTTGTCCTAATTTTTTATTAACCATTTTTTATTTTTAACAAATCTTTAGCTGTAACATCAATACTATCTACTTCCATAATACATGTTTCTACATTACATAAATAACCATCAACATGACTACACCCATATTTTTTATAAAAGCTACAATGTTTTAGTGGGTCTTTTGTATATGTCATTTTTCAGCTACTCCTAATATTGTTAGTCCCCAAGGCAATCTTATCCGCTCTTCTAGTTTTAGTGTATAATAAAGTAAAGCGTTTAACCATTTTGGTACTCTTATAAAATCTGAGCCAGAACCAGCACGGTTTTTTAATTTCCAGCCTATTAATAGTGGCATTAAGATAGAATTCCAATATCTTAACTTATGTTTATCTAGCCCCGCTTTTTTAAGCTCTTGTTTTAATTGTTTTTTACTGTATCGAAGTTTGTGCTCTAAAAACACATCATGTGCGTTATAGAGACATTGATGAGCAGGAACTGTTAATATAATTCTACCATCCATATGCAGAACACGTCTAGCCTCTATTAAGGCTTTTATCCTATCATTTTTTTCCATATGTTCTAGGACATCTGCTAATATCACAATATCAAATTTCCATCTCTTATATGGAAGGGTTGTTGCATTGCCTCTATAATTTTCAGCAAATTCTAAATCGAATGCTCCAGCACCAATATTTAATACAGTAAAGTTTCTGTCTGCATATTTTTTATGTTTATTTACAATGCTCCCAATTATATCTTCTTTGGCTTTGAACCACCAATAAGTTTTGTCCTCTCCAAGGATATCAAGTTCTTTTTCGTCGATTTTAACCACCTACCACTTACCCAAAATTTGAAAGCATACCAAATTAATGGTAGCTCACTTTTGAATCTGAGTGCAGATTTTTGACCAGCTTTCCAACTAATGGGAATTTCTAAAATTTTATAATTTAACTTCTGGGCACAAACCCACATTTCAGAATCCCAAAACATTTTTCTAGATTTCTTATGCTCACCATAATCTGTATGTTTTATTAAATTTTTAAGCACACTGGTTTTAAAAGCTTTAAATCCACATTCATGGTCTCTAATTTTACTTCCAAATCCTAATCTAACTCCAGAATTAAATAAAAAACTAATAATAAGTCTTCCTAAAGTTCGTTTAGTCTTAGAGGAAGCTAAATATCTACTACCTGTTACTATATCATAATATTTTAAATTTACTAATAATGGCTCTAAATCTACTAAATCTGTGGCTAAGTCACAATCCATAAAGATTGTGTATTCAGTATCTATTTCGTTGTATATATGTTTTAATAGGTTTTCTCTTCTACTAGGTCCTGTATAGAAGGTGTATTCTATTTTTTTGGTGTTACTTTTTTGAAACATTTTAATAAGATTCATAAATGTATTATCCGTCGAGCCGTCGTCCATCACTATGAGATTTATTTTTTCTTTCAGTTTCTTTTCTAATCCTTTAAGGTGTTTATCTAACTTACTAATGTTTTTTACTATTATATCTTCTTCATTATAAACTGGAACTACCACACTATACATTTAGAAACCCTCTCTTTTAAATGCTAATCCTAATGTGAACTCCCTTAGTCTTTTTTCATCAAATTTCTTTCCCAATTTTTTTATAGATGCCCATTTCTGATTTAAATAATATTTATTTGCCGCTCCTACTATTTGTGGTACGACATCCTCTTTTTTCATAGTTTCATGGCTGGAATTCACTTTATGGTATATAAGAGACTTTCCAGCTACCCATATCTTATTTTTCCAAAACCTGACTTGGTTGGAAAAATCTGAATCTTCAGAATATGCTCTAAGGAAGTTTTTATCCCATGTATACTCTGGAATCGTTGCTCTTTCTCTTAAATAGCAAACTCCAACTAGATAAGTAGGTGCTGTCATTGGAAGGTCTTTAAATTCCCAGTCTTCTTGTTTCTTAGAATAGTTAAACATCTCAGGTAGGTATTTCTCGTCAAAATTCTTAACCAGGGGTCCTACTAGTCTACATCCCTCTTCTTTATGCCTTTCATAACAGTCTATCATTTCTCTAAGCCATCCTTTACTAACTAGGCAATCTGAATCCATATAGAGTATATACTTTGAATCTACCTCACTTATTTCCACTCCTTTGTTTAATGCGTCACCATAGCCTGTTATTTCTGTATCTAAGTGATATGGAACTTTATGTTCTTGGCACACTTTAATCACTAAATCTTGTATCTTTTGTTTATCTTTGTGATTGTCAACTACTTGAATAGCATAATCTACGTCTTTAGTGTTATTCTCTATTGAATATAACAAGTCGTCTAGGTATCCATCTGCGAAACTTGCTATAACTATTAATATTTTTTTATCCATTGTTTCTCATCCTCTATGTTTAAATCTGTTCCAAGTGTTAAGCGTCTAATTGCTATATGTTCTTCCATTTTTAAATTTGTTTCTTGCTATAGTGTTCATCCATTAAACTTGGTATCTCTATCGGCCAGTTATATTTGAATTTTATATCATCCTGCTTTTTTGCCCACTCTATAGTTTTTTTAAGTCCTTCTTCCATAGTTGTTTTACATTTATATCCCATAACTTTTTCCATAAGCTTGACATCACAATAAGCATGTTCCACATCTTTAAGCCTTTCAGGTAAATACTTTGGTTTTATTTTAGGATTTATTATTCTAGTAATAATGTTAGCTACATCTTCTATAGAATGTACGAAATCAGAGCCTATGTTGAGTGGTTTATTAATAAATTCTGGATGGTCTAGTATATCCACTATAGGTTTTTTAATGTCTTCTACATATGTAAATCCTCTTGTTTGTTTGCCATCTCCAAATATAGTTGGAGACTTACCTTGTAGTGTTCTAGATATAAAAATCTGTGTGACTCCTTTATAAGGGTTATCTAATCGCAATCTAGGACCGTAGGTATTTACGAATCTAATTATATAAGGCTTTATCTTACCTAACTCATAAAAAACTCTAAGGTATTGTTCAAATGCTATTTTGGTTACAGCATACGGGTCATCTGGTATTAAAGGATGTTTTTCATCCATAGGTAAATATTTTGGTACACCATAAGCAATAACGGAACCTGGAAACACAAATGTTTCTACACCTTCGTTTATAGCTTCTTTTAATACAGTTAACCCACCTATTATATTTATATCTGCGTCTAATACTGGACTGAAAATAGACTTACATTCTGTTGCGTCATATGCAAAATGGAACACAGCATCCTTTCCTTCCATACAGAATCTCACCTTTTCTGCATCTCTAATATCTCCAAGAACAAATTCAACATTTCTTGGTATATTTTTGTACTCACCTACACTTAAATCATCTAATACAGTTACTTGATGTCCCCTGGAGACTAATTCATCTACCACATGAGAACCTATAAAACCTGCACCACCTGTTACTAAAATCTTCATTTTAAAAATCATCTCCGTATTTTTCTTTCCATCTTTTATCAACATTTTCCATTTTTAGTTTATATGTTTTAGGAAAACACTGTTGTAAATGATTGCATGAAAAACAATCATCATAACCATAGTCGCATACTAAATGGCAATGTTTCATTTTAAGACACACTCTCAGCAAATGCCATTGCACATTTTTTTGCATCTTCAAGCGTGTTCACTTTAAACCCAACTGGAACACTCACATCCTCTTCTGGATGTTTTTCTAAATAACTATCTACATATCCTGATGTTGTTTCACAATTGCCTTTTTTAGCTATATGCCCAATACCATATCCATATATTGCTCTATGACTCCAACCATACCATTTTTGTTTTTTCTCACAAAATCCTATTGAGCAAACCTTGTGGTTTGGTTGTGCCTTTTCTGGTTTTATACCATGTTTCTTACATATTATATATGCACATTTGCTATCACCAATATAATCACCATTGTAGTTATAAGCAACAGTCATCCAAATACCATCATCGCTTCTACTAATAAATTCTCTTTGTAGTATATAACCTGCTTTAAATCTCTTTATCCATTTAATTTTTTTACAGTCGCTATCATAAACACTTTTCGTCTCACTCATTATTTATCACCATGTTGTGGGTTGTTCTATATGTCCCTTATAATTTTTTATTCCTTCTATTTCCTTTTTTGACATAGGTTTACTAGATGAAAAAACTATTGGTTCGTTTGCTAGATTTATTTTTCTTTCACATTCTTCTCTTGCCCGTTTTATTCTATCTATTCTATCTTCTTCAAATGTTCCAGTACAACTTTTTTTTTCTTTTTCAAAATCGAAATAACTCATTTTATCACCTTTAACAATTTTAACGCCTGTATTACACGTTTAACACCAACTTGTCTATAGTTTTCTAGTTTTAATCTAACTAAAGCTTTAGTAAATTTCTCTTCTAGAATGTTAGTTGGACAATTATTATAGATAGCATTTGTAACAATTACAGCACTATTATCGCTAAGAGGAGCTGTCTCATGTATAGCTGTCATAGTAAACAAGCCAACACAAGGCGTTTTTGTTTCACTTGCTATATGCATTGGTGCTGAATCTGTTCCCACTAAAAATTTAGCTCTTCTGATTATCTCTCTGGTAATGCCTATTGATTGCTTTGGTAAATCAGATAAATACCTTGCGTCTGCTATTTTGATTCTTTCAGGCTCTTTTGGGTTGTTTAAAATAAATGGTGTCCAGCCAGTCATTTTTTGAAGCTGTCTTGTTGTTTCTTCTGCTTCTCCTATATCCCAAGCTTTCTTAAAATTCCCTGCTCCTTGATGCACAACGAAATATAATTTATTACCAAACTCCTTTTTAACATGATCTATTTCTTCTTGTGTAGGAAATAGCTCTAAAGTTTTGTCTGTCACTACAATATTAAGTTCTCTACCAATCCTTTGAATTCTATGTAAGGCTTTAAATGGTTGCAAAGTTACTAATTTGATTGTGTCTGGCTTTAACTTCATCTCTTTTAATTTTGCGAGTACTATCTCATTTATTTTTTGTATTTCTAAGTTGAAAACATCCTGAGACCAATATGTTGGATGAAAGTCTACTGGAAATTGTATGTATTTGGATACATGTGGATTGTTCTCCCAAATACTTCCTGATGGTAAATAATCAAATCCACCAATCCAGATTTCATCTTCTGGGTTTTTTTGTTTTAATGTTCTAATAGCCGGAGTAGCCATAATATTGTCTCCTATTCCATGAAATAATAGGTATAAGTGTTTCTTCATTTTTCTTTCACCTTTAAAACCCTTTTTAAATCAACAATTCTGTCTTCCCAAGTATTATATCCATCGCCTAACTTTGCTGGTTCAAAATCAATTATCCTATAGTCACCTTTTAGACAAAGCACATTATTTAAATTAGAATCATAACTATGCAATACTTTTTGAATCTCACCAATAGTGTTTATTGCATTTCTTTTTAACCCGTCTGGTATATCATCTCCAGAGACATATACATTACCTAAATGGGTCATAGAGAAAAAATTAAAAACAAGAAAGTTTTTATCTATATCTATAGCAGGTGATGTATTTGGTATGTGTTTTATTTTTTGTCCCCTTTCATATTCTAATCTAGAATATTCTATAGCGTCTTGTTCTGGATTAAATAACATTTCTTTTATAAAGTATTTTTTATTCTCTGAATCATGTGCCATATAATATCTTTTGGAATTCATTTTATAACTAAAGGTTGGGAATGCTTTAGTGGATATAAAAATTCGTCCTTTAGAACCAATTTCTTTCCAAACATATCTATCTACAAAATATTTTTTATTATTTATAGTAAGTTCCTTAATTGTTAGCTCTTTTCTTGGCTCTTTTTTAGTAAATATAAAAAGTATTCTTTCTGCTTCATGTATCGTAGTAGATGATATAGCTTTGCCATATTTGAAGTCTGAAAATAAAAATGTGTGTGCTATTATAGATTTTTCTGGTATAGGCATTTTAGGTATATGCTTCAGCCATGTTAAGTAACCATTGTTTTTTTCATTTGTCTGTCCCATATCAAAGAACATATTTTTACCTATTCTGGAAAGCTCTTTGATTATTAGAGTTGCCACTTTTATTCCAAATTGCTCAAATACATGATGGTGGACACTTAAATAAAAAATGTAATCATAATGGTTTGTTGGTTGTTTTTTTAAATATTCTAATAAAGGAACTGTTAAAAGCTCAAATTTAATGTTATTTATTTTTGTCTTCTCAATAATTTTATTTGTAGCATCTATACATTCTTCATCAATGTCTATTCCAGTTACATCATGTCCAAGCGTCTGTGCCAGAAAAGAAAAGTATCCTGTGTTACAACCTATATCTAATATCTTTAATTGTTTATCTACTTTTAGATAGGACTCCATTGCTTCCCATCTTTTGCTCATACTTCCTTTTCCTCTATTATCAATATAATTTAGATTTTTCATTTTAATTATTTACGAAATGTAACATTCGCACCCCTATTGTATTTATCACTGTTTTCAAATCTTTCTCATCTCTTAAAGGATAGAAAGGGTATATATCACACCAGAATGATTTGTGTTTCCATTTTTTGTCCACTTGGGCATTATTTTTTAATATATTATCAGCACTTTCAACAAGCTCTGGACATGTTTTTATATGTTTTATAACACCTAATTGTGATAAAGGTTTCTTGCTTAGAAAAAACCACTTTGGACAATACCATTCAAAGTTTTTAGCGTTTCTCTGTTTTGGTGTTAATTCAATCCAAGGCTTCTTGGTATTAGTTGTATAGATATAAACCTTAGTAAATAAAAGCAATGCTTTTTCTGGATTTCTGCTCAAGTCTAAATTCATTTTATCTCTTTATAGCCCATTAGCCCAAATGGTTCGCCCTCTATACCTGTTCTGTTGGAGTCTCTAAATATGTTTTGTGGTGTTCCACCAACTACCATTTGTTCTAGTGTTCTGTTATCAACTTCTACTGTTTCCCACTTGTGTTCTGGAAGTAGTGGTGGCTCAAATTTTGGTATTGGTTCTGTCTTATATTTTCTCATTTTATCCTTTTTGCCTCAATTTCATTTGTTCTATAAACTGGTTTATCTCCTGTATTATATGGACATCCTTCATAATCAAACTCAGAATCTTTTCTGAGTATGCATCTATTCCAAGAATCTAATGGTGTGCTTAATCTATTAGTGTATATATTGCATCTAGTTGTGTCATCTGATTGTCTTAATAGATGTTTACAAGGTATTTTACTTGGTTCATCATTCACAAGTAGATGGCAACATTGTCCACAATTTTTACAAGTGATTCCTGGTTCTAGGAAGACTTGCACTTGCCTATCGAAACTCATTTTTCAAGAAGTCTAGAAAATACTTTTTATTCTTTTCTAGGCTGTATAATCTTTCTGCTACTTCTCTGGAATTTCTAGCCAACATAGGGTATATCGTTGGGTTCATAATTAATTCCATATTCTTTTTTAATGTGTCAGCGTTTACTTCCGCACTGAATAATGTCATATCTTCCATTTCAAGTAATTCAGAT
>SDBT01006217.1_pt1 | contig 19878 bp, 12 predicted proteins | sample 2277101 | NCBI WGS metagenome assembly SDBT01 (sample SAMN10404973, study PRJNA504765) | marine sediment metagenome | isolation source: marine sediment core GS10_PC15, 103 cmbsf | place: Arctic Ocean: Southern Knipovich Ridge | collected 2010 | reverse complement strand
TCAATCGCGCACTAGGGCTCCCCGCCCACCCCAGAATCAAGAGACAAACCTACTCCCTCCCCCCTCACCCCCGCACGTCGGCGGCGATCCGGCTGAGTTCGTCTATCTTCTCCGGGCCGATCTCCAGGTGAAACACTTCGGCGATCACCTGGCTCCAGCCGTGAATGAAATAGATCCAGCCGTCCTCGACGATCAACTCCCGCTCGGCCTGTTGGGCGCGGGCCTGCTCGATGAACTTCAGGTCGCCGCGGTAGTTGAAATCCCATGCGAGGCCCTTGCGGGGGAATCGCCCGGCGTCGGTGATCGGCGAGCCGGGCCGGTCCTTGCCTAGCCCGGTGGCGTTGATCACGAGCGAACCGTCGGGCATCGTCGCCGCCACGGCGTCGTTCTGCTCGAACTCGGGGCAGTGGTGATACTCGCAAGGCAGGCCGTAGTCGAGCTTCGCGTGAATCCGCTGCATCTCGTCGAGCCGCGGCCGGGAGCGGTTGGTGACCACGACCTTGGCGGGGCGGTTCTCGCTGTGGCGGGGATCCATCATGTACATCGAGACGGCCAGTGCCGATCCGCCGGCGCCGAAGACCAGGGCCTCGCCGCCGGAGTTTCGCCACCAATCGGCCGGCAGAAACGCTTCCAACGCCAGTCCGCTGGTAATCGGGTCCTTAGCGTGTCCCCAAAGCTGTCCGTCGCTTTTCGAAATCGAACTGACCTCGCCGAGAACATCCGCGTACGGATCGAGTTCGTCGAACCCATCACGGGCTGCGGTGAGCAGGTCGATCTTGTGCGTGGTCACCAGCGCACCGAGCGAAAGCGGATCGTTCTTAATGAACTCGACCACATGGCGATAGTCTTCCGGCGGGCCATGGATCTCCATGTCGATGCCATTAAGCACCGCATCGATTCCCAACGCCTCCGCCCAGCGTGGAAAGACGGTCATAATCGACGAACTGCCGGTCGTTACGCCGATGAAGTACATCGTCGGTCCGGTGGCTTTTTTCAGGGGTAACAGCATCTATATTTTCTCCTGCAAGTCTCTGTAGGGTGGGTCGAGGTACGAGACCCACGCGGGATGTCGATGGCCTCGCTGTTCTACGCGTGGGTCTCGTGCCTCGACCCACCCTACGTGCCCCACCTACGCCTTGTTATCGATAATCGCCGGTTTTCCGTCGATCTCGACGATTCGCTTGCGGAAACCGGCCGTTTCGATCGAGCCGTAGTCGTGGCCCGCGTCGCCCGGGTAAACGCAAAACGAAATCAACGGTTCGTCGCCCGTGTTCACCGAGCGATGGGCCCAACGGGCAGGTACGTAGACGGCCACGTCGGGGCGCATCTCCTGGGCGTCGGTCTGCCCGTCCTCGGTCTCCATCAGCATGTATCCGGTGCCGCGCGTGCAAAGATAGATTTCGGCCGTATCGCGGACTTCGTGGAAGTGGCCCTTTGTCATGTAGAACTCGCGGCCGATCTTGCCGGGCATGGTTACGCTCATGCACCACTGCAACTCGCCGGCCAGTTCGGGCATTTTTTTCTCGTAGACCTTGTAGATAATCGGATCGCCCCCGGCCAGCGCGGCCTTGACGGCCTCGGCGTCCTCATACATGTCGGCCATTGCGCTCAGGGGCCGCTCGTAGATATTGTCGGGCGACGTCAGCGTGCCGGTTACCCGGTCGATGGCCGCCGAAAACGGTTCGCAGTGGTACATTCGGTGATTCCTTGTGGACTTGAACTACTGCTCCTCGAATTTCTTTTGCCCGGCAACAATCGCCTCGCGCATCTCCTTCTCGACCTGCAATTGGGCCTGGTACTTGGCCTCCTGGTCGATCTCGACCCGGTCGACGAGCTTAAAGCCCGGCATGTCGGCCCGCGGTCGCTCGGCGAGCATTTGCTTACCAGAGCGGATGATCTCCAACGCTTCGCGATACTTGGGATCGGTCTTATCGAGCTTCTCCAGGCAGAGGCTAACTTCCGGCCGCGTGAAACTGACGTGCGAAGAGAGCTTCTGGTCGCCGAGATTCACACCGGTCAGTTCGGCGAGCCGTTTGAGCTGCCCACCGTCCAACGGCGAGCGGCCGTAGCGGTTGTTGCGATAGGCACTGGCGTACTCGGGATAATAAGGCGCGTTGATGTCGATCCAGGTAACGATCCGGTCGAAGCTTTCCCTGTCGAGCTTGACCTGCTTGTCGATTTTCGGATCGCCGTGTCCTTCCAGCAGCACCTTACCCAGCTTGCTGGCGTGCGAGCCCCAGCTTTTCGGCGGCATCACGTTGGTGGGTCCGGCGCCGGGCACGGTGACGAATCCGCGCGTGCGGAGTTCCAGGTACGACGTGTTGAACATCACGCCCAGGTCACCCGCCAGATTTAGCACCTTGCCCGCATCCTTGCCGTAGTCGTGACACGAGACGCAGTGTTTGTCGAGCGCCGGCTGCACCTCGACGAAGTAGCCGAAGTTCCGCCCGGGCCCGTACCAGGGCTGCAGTTTGCTCGGCCCGCGACGCATCGCCGCCGCCGTCGAACTGTTCGGCGCGCTGCTGCGGCGACTCTCGTGGCAGCCGACGCAACCGTTCGTTTCACCGGGTCGGGTGATCGTGCCGCTCCGCATCGACTGCACCATCATCCCCCGCTCGTCGAGAAGCTGGAAGTAGACGAAGCGGTCGGCCGGCACGGCGAAATACGCGCTGCCGTCCTCCTCCACCGGAACCGTGCCGAGGATCTGCTTGTTGTTGAAATCGTTATACGCCATGCCGGGTGCCTGCGTGCCGCTACCCATCCAGGCCTGTTGCGTCCAGAACCGTTTCTCGGGCGATTCGACCACCCGCAGATACTTGACCGTGCCGCGCTCGATCTTGTCCATGCCGTTGCCCACGTAGACGTTGGCCACGTAGAAGTACCCTTCGGCCTTGGCCAGATCCAGCCGCGGCGCGATCACGGGCGGTTTGACCCGTGGCGCCAGCGGCATCGGATCGTAGCAGCCGAGTTCTCCCTCTTCCGCGTGGATCATCACCTCGGTGCCGGCCAGATCCAGCAGGAATATCCCCATCTGTTCCCCTTGGCCGGTCATCCGCGAGCAGAGAAAGGCCTTGTCGCTCAACGGATAGGGGTCTTCGTACTTTGGCCTGACGCCAGTGAACATATCGTAGTTTCCTTTGCCGACTCGTTCGATCGCTTCGGGCGGCCATGTCCGCAGCACGGGCACGCGACCGTCCATGCCCAGTCGCCGGTCGACGATTGCCAGCGCTCCCCACGGTCGGTCGTGACACGACGAGAAGTTGGCGATGAACAACCCAGCGTCCCCCGCTGCCGACGACACGGCACCCGGAATTGCCCGGGTGTCGAGCACGCCGCCGGGCGAGTTCGTATTGTTGCCCCAGTAGATCGCGTGGTTGGTGCCGTCGGGATTGACGACCCACACGCCTTGGGCGTCGCCGAAGTTGCGGTCCACGTATTCCCAGCGGTCGTAGATCACCCGCCCGTCGGGCAGTAGGGCCGGATGGCCTTCGTGCAGCGTACTGTGCCCGATCTGCTGGAGGTTCGCCCCGTCGGCGTCCATCGTGAACAAGTTGCACATGATGTGCCGGTTGCACATGCAGAACTTAGGTTCCCGCGTCGAAGCGAAGAGGATCTGCCCGTTGGGCAAGTAGATCGGGTCGATATCGGAGACACCCGAGCCGAACGTAAGCTGCTTCATCGGAAAAGGGGTCAGAACTCTTTTTTTGGTATCACCCGGCAACTGCCCTGCGGATAATAGTTCTGACCCCTTTTTTGTGAGATCCATTTCATAGAGATGGTAGTCGTCCTCGATGTTCTCGCGCATGGAGAAGAGCAGCCGCTTGCCGTCGAAGGAGACTTCCAGATCTCGGGCAACGCCGTCGGGCAGTTCGAGCAACGTGGTCACCTTGCCCGTGTCGACATCGAGTGTGCGGATAGCCCCGCCGCCGGTGAAACTGCGGGTGTTGATCTCGCCGGTCTGAAACATCGTGGCCGTATTGTGGTGATCGCCGCGATACTGTTTCCGGGCGATGAACACGAGCGTCTTTCCGTCGACGGCCGGATGGCCCTTGAAGTCCTCAGCCCCCACGGCTCCCACTGCGCGCGTCCCCATACCGCATCCGACAGCCACGAGCACAATCCAAGTCAACCGATTCATTGCAGCATCTCCGAATTCATGGGAAAACCGGACGTAACACCGTCCGAAAGGGGCACCGCCCGAAAGGAGGGAATACAACACCCGTATTTTAGCAGACCCCCCCCGTCCCAGCAACCGCGACGCGTGTTCCGATAGATTGTGGGCCATAGCATTCCGTCGTAGCTGAAGTGATGGGTGGCTGGGGTTGAACCGCGAGGAACGAGTGGTGAACCCCCAGTGATTCACCCCCTGGGGGCTCGCCGCTCGTTCCTCGCGTCTCGACCCCAGCCACCCAGCTCATCACTCTTCGTGTGACGGACTAGCAACCCGTCCAACCTGTACGATCGGCTCAATCGATTTCCGGACCTTGCACGACGCCGCGAGCGCCGTAGGATTTCTTATCGTCGAGAAGGAAATCACCTATGAAAGTTGAATACATCAACCCGTTCATTACGAGTACAAGATCGGCCTTCGCCACGATGTTGGGCGTCGAGGTGACTCGCGGCGACGTCGCTGCCAAGCGGGACCACCAACCACACCACGAAATCAGCGGCATTATCACGCTTTCGGGCAAAGCGACAGGGACCGTTGTTCTGAGCGTCGACCGAAAGGTTGCACTCAGCATCACGGAAAAGATGCTGGGAGAGCGGCCGCTGCGAATCGACGCCTACGTGATCGATGCGATCGGCGAAATGGCGAACATCGTTGCCGGCGGAGCAAAGGCACATCTCGACAAGTACGAGTTGCGAGTCAGTCTTCCCCGGGTGATCGTCGGGAAATCGCATATCATAGACTTCCCTTCGGGTTCGACACCGATTACGATTCCCTTCCGATCGGAGTGGGGACCGGTGGCAATTGAGGTGGGGCTGGTCGAAAACCCGGTAGAAGCCCTCGCTACGGCTTAGCGGGGCGGCTAAGGAATAACTTCGGGATATAGTCGCCTTTCGCTCCGCGAAAGTACGTTCTTTCGCGGAGCGAAAGGCGACATTGTTTCTGCGTCGTCCTTTGAGGCCGAGAATCCGCGTTGACACGGCGGGCCGTTTCGCCGAAAGTGGTGCCATGGAACCAATCGTCGATCTCTGGAACAAGGCGGGCCAGTTGGGGCAGTCGGCCGTCGTCGTGGTGCTCGTGCTCGCTGTCTATCTCTTCATCCGCACCGTCGTGCTCCGCAGGATGGAGCGGCTCGCGGCCATGACGAGCAACGATCTGGACGACCGGCTGGTTCATTTCATCAAGCAGTTCCTCTGGCTGATCGCGCTGTTCGTGGCGGCGCTGCTGATATTGCGGATCAACCACATCGAGATCACGCCGCTGTTGGCCGGGGCCGGCATCGCCGGGATCGCCCTGGGGCTGGCCGCTAAAGAACTTCTCGCCGACGTGCTTTCGGGCGTCTTCCTGATCACCGATCGACCGATCCGCGTGGGCGACCGCGTCAAGATCGAGAGCATCGGGCGCCATTGGGGCGGCTGGGGCGACGTCGTCGATATCGGCCTGCGGCGGACGCGAATCCGCAACACCGACGGCGTGATGGTCAACTATCCGAACTCGCTGCTGTCGAACTCGGTGATTACCAATTTCTCCTTCGAGGAGAAACCGGTCCGTGTGAGGATCCGCTTCCAGGTCGGCTACGACGCCGATATCGACCTGACCCGCAAGGTAGCCGTTGAAGCCATCTACAGTGTGGCGGCGGTCATTCCCGACTCGGCCAGCATCGTCGTTCGCGCGATCTGGGACGACACCCAGGGCCATCTCATGGCCGGCGTACTCGTCGAAGGCCGTTACCGGATCGAAGAGGTCCGCCAACGGACCGTCGTTCGCAGCGAAGTACTCGAAAAGCTGCTGGGGGCCTTGCAACGCAACGGCATCCCCATGGCGGCACAACCGGTGCAGATCACGCAGGGGAAAGTGGGCGGCCGTTAGTTCTTGCTCACCAGGGACACACATTTAGCCGCCGGACTTGTCCGGCGCGTTTTGGGCAGTGGATTTTCGGCGAAACGCGCCGGGCAAGCCCGGCGGCTAAATGATGTGATTCTACCCCGGGCATACGATTCGCCAGCAGCGGTGGATGCGGCGGTTGCGGAAGTCGTCCGGAACCGTCTGCCGACTGATCTCTTGGACCACCGCCGCGGTGATTTGCTCTTCGGCAAACTTGAAACGGCGAAAATTCGTCGAGAAGAAGATCACGCCGCCGGGCGACATCAGTTGGAACAACCGATTCAGCAACGCTACGTGGTCGCGCTGCACGTCCCAGAATTGCTCGGTCCGCTTGCTGTTGGAGAACGTCGGCGGATCGACCACCGCCAGATCGTAGGCCGGCCCCACCGCGTGGCTCTCTAGGAAACTCATCGCGTCGTCACGGATGAAACGGTGCGACTCCTCCCGGAAATCGTTGACCGCCATGTTCTTGCGGGCCCAATCGAGATAGGTGTTCGAGAGGTCGACCGAAGTCGTCGTCGCAGCACCGCCCGCTGCCGCGTAGACGGTAAAGGCGCCCGTGTAGGCGAACAGATTGAGGAACCGCTTGCCACGGGCCTCGTCGCGAACCATCGATCGGGTGATGCGGTGGTCGAGAAACAGACCCGTGTCGACGTAGTCGGATAGATTGATGCGAAACTTCAGTCCGCCTTCCGAGACCAGCGCGATCCGCTCGTCGTCGGCGTATCGCTCGTGCTGCGTGGAGCCCCGCTGCCGCAGGCGACGCTTCATAAAGATCTTGTCCGGCGGCACTTCGAGCACTTCGCCGGCCGTGCGGACCATCAGGTCGAGCCAGTCGGCGTGTTCGGCGGGCGAGCGGTCGTGGGGACGTTCGTATTCGGCTATGTGCAAGTAGTCTTCGTAGCGATCGACGACCAGCGGCACCTCGGGCACGTCGCGTTCGTAGAGCCGGTAGCAGGTGATGCCGCGTCGCGTCGGCCAGCGTCGCAGGTGGCGCGCACGTTTGGTCAGGCGATTGCGGAACTCCTCGGCCTGGCGGCGCGAGGCGGGCAACAACCCGCCGAACGCCGGCCGGGTGGGTGGGCGTTCTTCGTCGGGAGGACCATCGGGCGTCGGCTCGGGCGTGGCTTCTTCGGCGTCGGCAAGGCGTGTGCCCGGCTCGGGACCGTGGAATTGAAAGTACGTGCATTCGATTCGGCCGTTGTAGAGTTTCCGCCGGCGATCGGCTTTCTGGCCGAGGAGTTCCTCGAAGTTCGGATGCGAGGTGAGAATGTAGTGCGACCAGGTCTTCAGCCGCCGCAGCACGTCGGGCATCGCTCGATAGAGTTCCTGGACGTCCTCCCGCTGCCCCATCCGCTCGCCATAGGGCGGGTTGCCGATCACACAGCCGAATTGCCGACTGCTGGTGAGTTGGGCGAAATCGTGGCGTTGAAAATGAACGTCGTCGGCCACGCCCGCCTTTCGGGCGTGGTATCGGGCAAGGCTGAGTGCCTCGCCGTCGACGTCGGTGCCGATGATCCGCTCTGGCAACTTTGGCAAAGCCACCTGCCGGGCTTCGTCGCGGGCGGCTTCCCATAGTTCGGCTGGCAGACATGGCCAGGCCTCGGCGGCAAACGGGCGATTCAACCCCGGGGCCATGTTGCGCCCGATCATCGCCGCCTCGATCGGGATCGTACCCGTGCCGCAAAACGGATCGATCAAAGGCCGGTCGGGCCGCCAGAAGCTGAGCATAACCATGGCCGCGGCGAGCGTCTCCTTCAGCGGAGCCCGGCCGGCCAGCGTGCGATAGCCCCGCTTGTGCAGTCCCGGCCCGGTCGTGTCGATGACGAGTGTGGCCAGGTCCTTCAGCAGAGCCACTTCGATGGTCACGCGGGGGCCCGTCTCAGGGAGATGTTCCACGCTATATGCCGCTCTGAGTTTCTCGACGATTGCTTTCTTGACGATCTTCTGGCAGGCCGGCACGCTGGAGAGCTGCGACTTGATCGAGCGGCCCTTGACGGGGAATTCGCCGTCGGCGGGAATCCACTCCTCCCACGGCAAGGCGTATGTTTGGTCGAAGAGTTGGCCGAAGTCGGTGGCCTCGAACGAGCCCAGCCGCACCAGCACCCGGTCGGCCGCCCGCAGCCAGAGATTCGCTCGGGGGATTGCGTCGGCGTCTGCCTGGAAGAGCATCCGCCCTGGCTGGACGGTTTTGCTGGTGTAGCCGAGGGCCTCGAGTTCACGAGCGACAATAGCTTCCAGTCCGAACGTTGAAGTAGCGATAAGATCCATGGAAAACCGGTAGGGTGCGTGCAACGCACCATGAGGAATTGGAGGTGGTGCGTTGCACGCACCCTACTTGTGGGGTTGGGTGGCTGGGGTTGAACCACGAGGAACGAGTGGTGAACCCCCAGTCCGTAGGGTGCGTGCAACGCACCACAACATATTGGAGACGGTGCGTTGCACGCACCCTACATGCTGGGTGGTTCGCGGGTGGCACGGACACTTTGCCGCAAAGGACGCTGCCACTTAACACGCTGATTCGGCAAATGTGACCATGATGCATCGCAACAAGAAGATTGTACTCCTCGCGTGACCGTCCGACAATACGTCAATCTCCAGACGATCAACCGGAAAGATCCCTTCTGGCAGCCAAGGTATTTCGACAGCGGCAAGTCGGTCGGCGTACCGCTGGAGTGGATATTCTCCTGACGATCCTCTTGTTGCGATGCAACACGGACACCTATGCCGAACAAGCGTCAGAAATGGCAACGCGTCTCGCGGCAAAGTGTCCGTGCCACCCGCGCCACATAGTGGGGCATTCCCGCAGCAACCACTCTTGCTAATCGAGCCATCCCGTAAATCCAGCAGAACCGTCAGCCGCACTCAATAGTTGTGTGTGGTGTCCCCGCACTCGAACTCCAAGTTTACAGTCTGCCGATCAGCTTCAGGCACATCTCGATGGCGATTCTTGCCTCTGCCTCGTTGATGGTGGGCGACGCGCCCGAGTCATGGGCATAGGGGCTTGTGTAGGTATTAAGGTAATCGTAGTCGTCGTAATCCGGCTGGAATATGGCAAGCCGCGATGTCGGCGGCGCGGCTCTTACCGTGCCGAGAAACGTGCCGAGCCACCCGTTGCCCGGCGGGCAGTCATCGGGAGCCATCTTCCGCATATGGTTTTCCAGCACGGGCCGGATGCACCGGATTGCCGCCGGCGCGTTCTTCTCGTCGCCGTAGTAATACGAACGCAACTTCATCACATCCTGTTCCACGAGCACTGCCACAGCGTTGTCCAGGTCGAGCTCGATGATCCGCGAATCGCCCGCGTTAATGTCCTCGATCTTCAGCGTGCGGGTCGTCGGCTTGTCACACCGGTTGGCGATTAGCCGCAGGAATTCAAGGCAGTGTGAAAGCACGATCACCTGCGTGGCTTTCTCGGCTAGCCGGCGGATAGCAAAACACGTCCACTGCTGGCGGAACTCATCAAGGCTGGTGAAGGGATCGTCAAATACGACGATCAGATCGGCCAAATCTTTCCGGTTCTTGACCTGCGCCATGAAGAACGCCAGCGCCAGCGTGCTCCGGTCGCCCGAACTTAGGGTATTGCGGAAGCACGGCGTACCGGCCGGAGTATTCTCTCCGCCCGGCTCGACCTCAACCCCACGCAGCCCGAAAGCGAATCCCGCCCGCGGCGTGCGGCCTGTGTACTCGATTCTCACGCGCGCAAGACTGAAAGCCGCCCCGAAACGCGTGAGCATATCGTTCACCGTCGATTGGTAGACGCCGATCACCTTATCGTTGTATGCGTCCAGATCGGCCTTCGCCTTTCCCTTCGCTTTCTCAACTGCAGTCTTGGCAGCAACCGCCTCCCGATATGTCTTCACCGCAGGCACCCCGCCCTCTCCGTGTCGAGTCTTCCTCGCCTCCAGAGTCACAAGGCCCTGCTCAATCGCCGCCGAACTCTTTGAACCGGATGCCTTTTTTACCTCTGCTATCTCAGCGTTGAACGCGTCCACCGCCGCATTGTACGCGACCATCTCCTCCCGTAGCTTCTTCCAATCCTTTACCGCGCCATCCGCCTCCGCGGTCATGGCAATCGCAACCAGAGGCGATCCTATTTTCTTCGTCACCAGCGAGTTGATCGTATCGCGCAGCTTCCTTGTCGCCGGCTGAATGCGATCATCGAACAAAAGCGATGGGGCTGGCATGTCCGTGTATTTCTTCCAGAATTCGACGCGTGCGGCGTTATCCGCGATGATCTTTTGCGCCTTCAGCATCACGGCGTCGTTTGACACCGCCGCAACCGCAGTGCCCAGATTCGTCAGTTCTTCCTGAAACTTGGCGTAAGCTTCGCTGAAGAACGACCGTAGCGGGCCGATAATCGGCGAGGCGCCGAGGGTCTGGCTGCAGAACGGGCAATTGTCGCCGGCAACGTACCCGAGGCCGTCCGACAGCCATCGCTCGCCATCAGCGCCCATCTTGTGCGCCTCGACATGCTTACGGACTCGCTCTTCGGCATCCGCTCCCACTCCATCGACGGTTTTGGCCAGCAATGTTGTCAGATTGGCTGGAAGGTCTGCGAGCGCGAGCTTGCCCAGCGATCCTTTCTGCTGAATAGCCGCCGCGTCCTTGATGACCGCGAGCTCCGCTTTCTTGTCGGCGATCCGCTGATCAACTTCCGGGTCTTCGACCAGCCCGATGAACACGTCGAGCGTCATACCCTTCGGTACCAGCTTCTGCAATGCGGTCTTGGCCGCCGAAAGTGCGTTTCCGGCGATGCGCTCTCTCGCGTCAATCGCGTCATAGCTCTCAGCCAGTTTTACGCCCTCTGACCCAAGTACAACGCGACAAAGGTTCCGCTTATGATCATGGGTGATCGCGTCGCCTGAATACACGTTCGCCGCGATAAAATCTGCGTCGAAAACCGCCAGATGGTCACACGTCGAATTCCATTCCCCATCCTTGAACTCAGCGATTCCTCCGCTGATCAGCATTTTGACATGTGGGTCGCCTGTGCCGTCCAGTGTCTTTCTTTCGAGTACCAGCGTGGCATCGCCCGTCCGAAGCGACCGCAGAATTGCGCAGAGCGTCGTTTTGCCCCGGCCATTGTCTCCATGGACGAGCGTGAGCTTGCGCATCTCCGTGTCACCCGATGCCGGGCTGTTGCGAAAGACGCCGACGTTCCTGATTGAGACGAACTTCTTGAGCATACACGTACCCCCGCCATCTACATGCTGCTCTTCCGTTTCTAGGTGCAAACCCCCGGAAACTTGCTAGCCAGCGTGACCGGCTGGGGACCACCCCCGGCTACTACTGCTAGCTTGCGCAGAAGAATCGGCGTTGTCAACGGGCTGAAAGCCTGCAAAGGCCGGATTTCTGGTTCATCGCGGAATTGCGTACCCCGGTCTCCGGCAGGCAAGCCGACTACAACACGAAGACGGCCTTTGTCAACTAACGCCAAATGTCACCCAAATTCATGGCAAACGCCACATTAGTTTGGGTGGCGTTAACTTGACTTAGGGCAATCTATCAGAAACAGACGTCGACGTAACGTGCTGACATGACACGCGTTATGGCAATCATCCCGCAGCGACCGTCGACGTAAGTAATTCGGCGCGGTTTGCGAAAAACGGGGGTGTGCTCTCGTGTGCATAACTCGTTGCCCCGTAATGTGTTACGACGAAATTCCCACTTGATGTTGCTCTTGGGCCAATTCCCGGATCGATGATTTCAAGCTGATTATAATCGACGTAACTCCTTATTTCAAGCCGACTTAATGGTCGCCTCGACCGACCGACTGTCGCGACCTCAAAGTGCGAATCTGGTGGAAAATTCGGTTCGTCGCGAATTCGTCAACTCAGACCCCCGCGTAAGTACCGGTTTGTCGGCAATGCAACCAGTCTGGCAACAGCTAAAATGTGCCCGTGCTTCCCAGGATGATATGTCAGGTACGCGAATCCGCGATGAACCGAAAATAAGGCCAACTCTTGACGGCCCCTTACGCCACAGGCGGCTCGATGCCGAAGTCGCGAATCGTCAGCAGACTGGACAGTTCGTATCCTTGCTTGGCAAAGGCCTCGGCTCCGCCCTCCATGCGGTCGATGATGGCGATTACCCGAGTGACCTTCATGCCGAAGGCCTCGACGCGCTCGATTGCCGTCAGCGACGACCCGCCGGTGGTGACCACGTCTTCGAGGATCACGACGTCGTCGCCCGGCTTGACGGGGCCCTCGACGTACTGATTGGTGCCGTGGCCCTTGGCTTCCTTGCGAACCATGAACCCGACGACCGGCGTCTCGCGGACCGCCGACATGGTGACTACGGCCGCGGTGATCGGGTCGGCGCCGATCGCCATCCCGCCGACGGCCGTGGGCATTTTCGGACTGCGTCCCCCGCAGCCGGTGGCACTGAGCAGGTCGAGGATCCCTTCGGCGACCAGCCGGGCCCCGGCCGGGTCGAGCGTGACCTGCTTGCCGTCGAGGTAGTAGGTGGCCTTCTTGCCCGAAGCCAGCGTGAAGTCGCCGAACTTGAGGGCCTTCTCGCGAACCAGTTCCATCAACGCCCGTTTGTCGTACATCGCACAGTTCCTGCCGAGGGTGGACTCGAATAGTCGATCCCGCATGTATACCATCCGCAAGCCGATTGCGGAAGGGGGAGGGGGGGATGTGGAATGCAGAATGTAGAATGTCGCGAGCCGCGGGGCTTGTCCCCGCGCTTCCTCGCTGGCGCTTCTGCTGCGCCGGGATAAACCCGGCGGCTCGCTGGTGCTTCTGATGCGCCGGGATGAACCCGGCGGCTCGCTGGTGGATCGGACGACGGGCGTTAGCGCATGATCCCTATGCGCGAGCCGATCGAAAGAATGGCGCAAAGATCGTCCATGCCGCGGTCGTCAAGCCGAATTGTACGGTAAGCGCCGCCGCTGAGCTGGGACGGACCGGTCGTGGCGTACAGGTAGATCTTGGGGGGCTGACCGAGCTCGCTGCTGAGCCCGATCCAACGCTCCGTGCGCGAATCGGGGGCGACGGTGTGGTCGACCGTCACCCGATCGGGCTGCGTGTCCTGGAGATTGGGGCGAAGACTGCCCACGACGTACTCGCCCGCCAGATTCATCTGAGCCGGATCGGTCCGGATCGGAAATCGCCCGGCGTAACTGCCCTTGAGCACGAGGGTCAACTTCTGGCCGGAAAGGCTGATCAGGGCATCGAACGGGCCTTGAACGACCTTCAGTTCCCGGTTCGGCTGAAGTCGCAACGGATTGCGAATGCCGTTGATCCTGGCCAGCAATAGCCACGGCACATCGTAGTTTCTAGCGATCTGTGGCAGCGTGTCGCCCGGGCGGACCAGATAGGGCTTCTCCAGATGGTGTTCGCGAGAGTAGACCACGTCGCCGGCGAGTTGGTCGAGCATGGCGGTGACCTGGCTGGCCTGTGCCTGCGAGAGTGGTTTGAAGTACAACTTGCTCAACGTCCGGTGAGCCTCTTGCAACCGCCTCTCTTGCAGTTTTTTCCGTATCGCCTGCATCGAATTGGCAAACTCGTTGTCGGCAACGCCCGTCGCAGCGCCGGTAGGTCCCGCCGGTGGATACGTGGGACGAACGTGCGAAGCCGGGGCGACCGACCCGCCGGGTGCGATCCGGGTGTCGCCCGGAAAACCGCCTTGTGGCGCTTGCGGCCGGGTGAACTGATTCGAACTACCGGGCGCAGGCAGTCCGTTGGGCGATGTCTGGGCAAACGGTTGCGCGTAAGTCCCGCTGCTTGCCGTAACGCCGTTGCCCTGCGTCTGCCCGGTGGCATCAGACGAGAAAAGCGGGGCGTCTTCAAGATTAGCCATCGCGTCCGGATTCCGATTGATCCAGGAGTAGGCTCCGTAGACGATGCCCGCCAACGCGGTGAGCAACAATAGCGGCTTGAGCGGATTCATGATCGTCCTCCTTGACGATTCATTCGGATTGATGTCTGCTACTGGAAATCGGGCGACCGAAAAACGTCAGCAAAGGTAGCAGCCATGTCCGACAACGATTTGTGGTTTGAAGAATCGGGCGACGAACTCCACGACGAAGAGTATCCTGACGACGATTTCGATGATGATTTCGATGACGAGTGTTCGCAGACCGTCGCGTGTCCCGAATGCGAAACCGAGGTCTACGAAGACGCCGTGCAGTGTCCGGTCTGCGGTAACTACATCACGCACCACAACAACGTCTTCTCGGGCCGGCCGATCTGGTGGATCATCCTCGCACTGCTGGGTATCCTGGCCGTGGTTCTTGTCTTCACGGGTCTGCTAAGCTGGTAGCCCAGCGGTCCGCGAACCGACCCGAGCGGCCGAATCATAGGCAACCTCGCCATCTGACGCTATACCAAACGGGCCCAAAGAAGCGAGAATCTGCTCCGGGCGGCCGGACGAATCGGCTCGTAGATGGCTGCTGAGGGAAGTCGCGACCCCCTATTATTCGCAGTCACCTCAGTTTGCCTCGTCCTCGGTCCCGCTATGTCTTCTTGAAATGCGTCGTACTGGACTTAGAGTTCGAGAATTTACTGACCGTCACGGATTTTGGGGAGGAGCCCGAAGGGCTCGAATTCACCAGCCCAGGGCAACGCCCTGGTGAAAGGTGGCACAACGCGAGAGAAGCCCTGAAAGGGCACGACGATCTTGTGACGGCCTTTCAGGCCTGCCGGCGCTCAAGGCCCCCCGATTCCCAGGGCGTTGCCCTGGGCTGATGAATTGACGGCCTTTCAGGCCTGACGACTCATTCACCCAGCATTTTCTTCAGTTCGGGCTCAATCGCCTTGGCCCAGATTTCGTGGCCTTTTTCGCTCGGATGCGTCGTGTCGGGCATCATCTCTTTCGACAGGAAACCTTTCTCGTCGAGGAATTCTGGGCCGATGTCCATAAGCGTCACGTTTTCCATGCCTTTGAGCAACTCGGGCAGATAGGAGTTGAGTTCGATGATTTGTTTGCGGTGTGCGTGGTCGAGTTGGCGTCTTCGTGGAAAAACGCCGAGAACCAGAATCTTCGTTTCGGGGTAGAGGTCTTTCAGTTTCTGAGCAATCGCCTGAACGCCGTCGGCTGCTTGTTTGGGCGTGTCGCTGCCCCAGCAGATGTTGTTCGTGCCGATCATGACGACGGCGCCTTTGGGGGCTTCTTTGAGTTTTGGCAGGTGGTCCAATCGCCACAAAACGTGTTGTGTACGATCGCCGCCGAATCCCAAGTTGATTGCCTTGAGCGGCACGAAGTACTTTTCCCATACTTTCAAGCCGACCTTTTCATTTTCAAAATTGTGCGTGATCGAATCGCCAACCATCAGCAGATCAATATCACCCTTGCTCATCAGACCAATCTTTTCGGCGTGACGGGCAAACCACCACTCTTCGATTCGACATTGAGGCGTAACGGCATGGTGCTTTTTGACGGCGGGTGCCTGCTGCTGTTCCGCCACAACTCGTTCGGTTTGAAGGACCGAAACAATCGCAATGGCAGCAAGGAGAGACAGAAGTTTAGAACGCGTCATGATCAAGCTCCTCTTTTGATATGGTTGTCAAAAACGGTTGCATTGGGCCGTCGATAGGCCCCAACGCCAGATTGTCTCGCATTAGCCACCCGGCAGCAACCCCCGCGGCGGGTTTGTAGTGACCGCATTCATGCTGTTCCGACGATCTGGACCCGATAAATCGGGTCACTACGAACCTTACGCCCCGCAGACAAGGCTCGGCAACGTTACTACCGCTACTACCGCCGTTTTCGGAATTTTCCACCCGTTTTCCGGCACCGCTGGTAGTTGTGTCCTACGCTCTAGTAGCAGGACCGCATGCGGGCTCAGGGCCCATCCATGCGTGTCCCCATGGTGCCGACAATCGAATCTGCAACCAAGAGCCTCTTCAGTAACGTCGGCCATGCATCCGGCATGGAGGCTCGACCGTCTTGCACGGCCCCATCGATGGATCGGGAGAACTCAATGGAAGACTTTGAGAGAGTCATGGCATCCTTAGGCGACATCATGCCAACCAAAATCAGCGGCATTCCCACCGACCGTCTGATCACCTCGTTACGCGTCTGGATGGGCGTGGGCGACGTGATGAGCAAGAAGGTGATGACCGTGGAAGCGGACCAGCACGTCGTTTCTGCGGTCGAGACGATGTCCAACAACGGACTCTCCTGCATCGTCGCAGTCGACGACGGCAAGCCGGTCGGCATTCTCACGGAAACCGATTTCCTGCGGATAATTGCCGAGAAGCAACGCGATTTTCGCGAGGCAAAGGTTCGCCACCTGATGTCTTCGCCGTTGCTGACCGTGCCGGGGAACCTGTCGGTCTTGGAGGCCGGCAAGCTGATGGACGACCGGGGTATCAAGCGGCTGCCGGTCATGGAGGGCGGGCGGCTGATCGGCATCGTGACCCAAACCGATCTGGTGCGGGCGTTGACCTCCTATGGCATGTGGCGTGACGTGGCCGAGATCATGGCCCGCGACGTGGTCACGCTGCCGAAGACGGCCACCGTCTCCGAAGCGGCCGAGTTGATGACCACACGCAACGTCTCTTGCGTGGTGGCCGAAGAGGAGGGTCAGGCGATCGGGGTGCTCACCGAGAGAGACCTGCTCACCCGCGTAGTGGCGGAATGCAAGGACCCGGACCGCGTCACCATGGAGGAGGTAATGACCTCTCCGGTGACCGCCGTGCCTGCGAGCCATTCCGTCTTCAGCGCCGGCAAGCTCATGGACGAGGCGAACATCCGGCGGCTGATCGTCACCCGCGACGGGCGAATGTGTGGAATCGTTGCCCAGACGGACATCTTTCGGACGGTCAAGAACAAGCTCCAGGAGCAGGAGGAGAAGCACTTCCGGCTACTGGAGAAGTCGGACAGCGCGATCTACACGCTCGATCCTGAAGGAATCATCACCTACGTCAATCCTGCGTTGATGAAGCTACTGAAGGTTTCCGAACCGGCCGATCTGGTGGGGCATTTGTTCCTTCCGGAGCGGTTTTGGTTCGATCCGATAGACCGGGCGCAGTTCCTGCAAGCTCAGTCGCAAGAAGGCGGCAATACCAAGACCCGTGAATTGACGCTGAAGACGGCCCAGGGAAGGCGGATCTACGTCACGCTCTTCGCCACGCTGGCCAAAAACGTCCATGGCGACGTTCACGGTATTCAGGGCATTGTTTACGACGTGACCGCGAAGAAGGAACTCGTGGAACTCCGGCAGACGCAAGACGTCTTGCGGCAACGCACCGCCGCGCTAGAAACGGTCAACAAGACCCTGGTCGAGGCCAATCTTGCCGCAGAGGCCGCCACTCGGGAAAAAAGCAACTTCCTGGCCAACATGAGCCACGAAATCCGCACGCCGATGACCGCCATTCTCGGCTGCGTAGACTTGCTGCTGGACGGCGACCTCTCCGAGGAGGAACAAACCACCAACGCCGCAGCCGTTCGACGGAACGGGAAACTGCTGCTGGAGTTGATCAACAACGTGCTCGACCTGTCCAAGCTCGATTCGGGCAAACCGATCGAGGAATCGACGGACTGCTCGTTGTTCGAGATCGTCGACGACGTCACTTCGCTGATGCAAACCAAAGCGGCCGACAAGGGACTGGAGTTGACCGTCGATTTTGCCTATCCGCTGCCGGAGAGGATCCGAACCAACCCGATCCGCTTGCGGCAGATTCTCGTCAATCTGGTGGACAACGCGCTGAAGTTCACCGAACGGGGAAGCGTGCGGATCGCAGTACGCTACTCGCGGGACACTGTTACTCGCGGGATTGGGGTCGGCCCGCGACTGCATTTTGCGGTGACCGACACCGGGATCGGCATGACCACCCAGCAGCAAGCGAAGATATTCCAGCCGTTTGTTCAGGCCGACGAAACCACCACGCGCCGCTTCGGTGGCACCGGTCTCGGGTTGACCATCTCCAAACGCCTGGCTAATATGCTCGGGGGAGACCTTGAATTGCAGAGCACTCCTGGCCAAGGCACGACCTTCACGGCGACGATCTTCCCTGGACGGTTGCACGATGTGCCGATGCTCTCCTCGCCGCCGAAGCCCGCGGCCGAAAGCAAAAAGGCGATTCGCGACGCGACGCAATCGAAGCAGACGCTTTCCGGACGAGTCTTGTTGGCCGAAGACGGCCCGGATAACCAACGTCTGATCTGCCTGGTCTTGAAGAAGGCCGGCCTGGAAGTCGATCTGGCCGAAAACGGACGCATTGCCTGCGAGAAGGTACTCGCCGCGGCGGCCCGGGGCAAGCCTTACGACCTGATTCTGATGGACATGCAAATGCCGGAAATGGACGGCTACGAAGCCACACGCCGGATCCGGCAGCATGGCTTCAGCGGCCCGGTTGTAGCGCTGACCGCACACGCGTTGCTGGGCGACCGCGAGAAATGCCTCCAGGCCGGCTGCGACGACTACGCCACCAAGCCGATCGACCGCGATGTCCTGCTGGGAACCATCTCGGACCATCTCAGCGCCGCCCGGGGTGAGTCCGAACACACCCAGCCATTGGAAAGCGGCTCCCGGTAAGTGCTGGCCCCCACTGGTCTGTCCCATTGCAGCGCGATAGACTGGCCTGGAAGATCCGAACGGTTGGAGTTTCCATCAGCGTTAGGCGGTCGGGCAAGCCCACCCACTGCCCACTGCCCACTGCCCACTGCCCACTGCCCACTGCCCACTACCCACTGCTCCCCCCATGCCCCCAGCCGCCAGCCCCACGTCTCCGTCCGTTCCGCGATACCTGGTTCCCTTCCATCCGAAACGGGTGATGCATTTTTTTGCCGACGTGTTGGTGATCGGTGGCGGGTTGGCGGGGCTTCGGGCCGCACTGGCGGTAGATCCTAAGTTGTCGGCCCTAGTGGTCACGAAGGACGGGCTGAGCGAATCGAACAGTGCCGTTGCCCAGGGCGGCATCGCCGGCGTACTCGCGCCCGAAGACCGTTTCGAGGACCACATTGCCGACACCTTGCTGGCCGGCGGCCAGTTGTGCAACGAGGCGGCGGTGGCTCGGGTGGTCCGCGAAGCGCCCGAGCGGATCCACGAACTGATCGAGTGGGGCACGCAGTTCGACCGCGTGGGCGACCGGCTTGCGTTGGGACGGGAAGGCGGTCACGGGCGCGAGCGAATCGTCCACGCCTTGGGAGACGCCACCGGCAAGGAGGTAATCCGCGCGGTCGTGGCGCGCGTGGAAGCAAGCCCGCACGTCGACGTCTGGCGGGACACCTACACGATCGACCTGCTCACGTCCGAGGGCACCTGCCGCGGCGCGCTGCTTTGGAACGGCCGCTACGGGCAGACCGTCGTCTGGGCCAAGCAGACGATCCTTGCCACCGGCGGCGCCGGTCAACTCTATCGCGAAACGACCAATCCGGACGTGGCGACCGGCGACGGGATTGCGATTGCCTATCGGGCAGGCGCCGAGTTGCGCGACCTGGAGTTCGTGCAATTCCATCCGACGGTGTTGTACATCGCGGGCAGCAGCCGGAACCTGATCAGCGAGGCCACCCGCGGCGAAGGGGCCCGGCTGATCAATCGCCACGGCCACCGCTTCATGCCCGACTACGACGAACGCGCCGAGTTGGCCCCGCGCGACGTGGTGAGCAACGCAATCGTTGCCGAGATGGAGCGTACGCGGCATCCAAACGTCTACCTCGACATGTCCCATCTCGACGTCGCGCAGGTCCGCGCGCGGTTTCCCGGCATCGCCGCAATCTGTGCCGAGTTCAACCTGGACATCACGCGGGATCGGATTCCGGTCAGACCCGGGGCAAACTACATGATGGGGGGCGTGACGGTCGACCTCGACGGGCGAACCACGTTGCCGGGCCTTTGGGCGGCCGGAGAAGTGACCGCCAGCGGCCTGCAC
>SDBT01006216.1_pt1 | contig 19879 bp, 26 predicted proteins | sample 2277101 | NCBI WGS metagenome assembly SDBT01 (sample SAMN10404973, study PRJNA504765) | marine sediment metagenome | isolation source: marine sediment core GS10_PC15, 103 cmbsf | place: Arctic Ocean: Southern Knipovich Ridge | collected 2010 | reverse complement strand
GACCCCTATTTACCCGGACTATCAATACCGTCTCTTTAAACAGAACTGCAGATTTGTAGGGGAGGTTCATGAAAAGATTAGTAATTTCCTAAATCGTACTGAGATTGATTACCGGAGGCCCAACAATGCCCGCCCTGTAGAGAAGGAGAGGGGAAACCTTAAGACGGTGGATACTGAAAGGGGTCAGTTCGAGGCTGCGGTTGCTGCCCACGACCCTGACCAATGGTCTAGGTTTAACATCCTTCATTATAAGAGCGGTGCTAAGCAGGAGGAACAAGACCAACTATATCGTAAGATTAAGAATTCTTCTGTGTAAAGACTGATTTAACGGTTGAAAAAACCGAAGATTTGTCGTATAATCTATCTGTTGGGTTTTAAAAGAGCATGAGGAGCAATGAGATACTTAATTACAGGAGGCGGGGGGTTTTTAGGAAGTGAACTAGTAACAGAGCTGGTCAAAAGTAAGAAGAATGAAGTATATATCTTTGATAACTTTGTTGCAGGGTCTTCTGATAAGCTTCCCGTGGATAAAATCAAAGAATCTATAGTAGGAAACATCAAGGATTTCTACTCTATCTCCAGGGCTGTAGAACGTGCTCAGCCTGATATTGTTATTCATTTAGCCTCCCACAATACGCGACCAGAAACTTTAGGGGAGTTTCGCATGTGTGCCGAGGTTAATTATATAGGCACGGCCAACCTTTTGGAAGCCTGTTTGCGTGATAAATGTAAACCAAAGAAGATTATATTTGCATCTTCGGAAGCAGTGAGGAACCCCACGTCGCACCATGGGATTTCTAAGTTAGCAGCGGAACGGTTGTTAGAATCGTTCTGCCCGTTAGCCAAGATTCAATTAGGTATTCTCCGATTCTCAGAAATTTATGGGGTAAGTAGGGTTCAAAGCTCTAATAGTTTGATCAATTTTCTTGTAGACAATATGGTAATGGGAAGACCCTTAGCAGTGTTTGATGTGACGAAACAGAGAGATTATATTCACGTCTCAGATGCTGTTAGGGCCTGTAAATTAGCTATCAAATCTTCCCGGAAGAGTTTTAATGTTGATATTGGGACAGGTGAGCCTATTGTCACGAAGGATTTGATCGAAAAATTACGTAGCTTAGTGGATTTTAGGGGAGAATTTAAATACCTCGAACATCCATCAGTAAGGATTTACGACTCAGTGGCGGATACTATGCCTGCCAAACAGCTTATTAAGTTTGAGTGTAGGGCAGACCTCAATACTGAACTGATCAGGTTAATTAAGAAGAGAACAAAGGATCTTACGTGAGCGATATTGAATTCGTATATGTAGATGACGATCGGGAAGCCCAACGAGCAGTTGACTACTTGATGAAGTATGATCGTTTGGGATATGACACTGAAACTACAGGTTTGAAGCTTATTGGTGGGTTTTCTAAGCTACTTTTGATGCAGTTAGGTACGGAAGAAGTAACCTACTTGTTTGATGCCAGAAAAATTGATACCCAGGTCCTCAAGGAGCCCTTGGAATCTAAACACATCTTGAAGATCCTTCACAATGCTAAGTTTGATTACCAATCAACCAAGATAGATACGGGTATTAGTTTACACAACATATTCGATACCATGCTTGCGTATCGATTATTGACTTCCGGCCTAATCGAAGACGGACATGGTGGGTTTGTCCCTGCAGGGTTCCGAGATAAGAGTAAGCGCCATTGGCCCTACAAGAGTTTGGACTTCCTGTCCAAAAAGTACTTGGGAATAGCTCTTAACAAAGACGTACGTAAGACTTTCGTAGACCATCAATACAATAAAGAATTTACTCAAGCACAGCTCCAATATGCTGCAGAAGATATCGTTGTTTTACACCCGCTGTGTGATATTTTAAGTCAAAAATTGATGGATGAGGGCCTGATAGACACCTCAATGTTAGAGTTTGCGTTTGTTCGTTCCGCTGCTGAAATGGAAATGAACGGAGTTCACATCAACAAGACTAAGTGGCGGAAGATTATTTCGGATGCAAAGACCCAAGCGTCTGTTTTAGAAAAAGAAATGACTGGGATTTTAGCCCCACTGTCTGATCAGAATACTTTATTTGGGGCGAGTACGGTTAATATCAAGAGCCCTGACCAACTCCTCGGTGCCTTTGGTAAACTTGGAATTGATCTTGAGAATACAGATGAGAAGGCTCTTAAGACTGTTTCTCATCCGTTAGCCAAGCTAATTCTCCAACACCGCGCATATACCAAGCTTATTTCTACGTATGGGGAGGTTATTCTTAGGAAAATTAATCGGAACACCGATCGACTTCATTTTACCCTCCACCAACTGGGCGCAGACACCGGACGTTTGAGTTCTGAGAAGCCTAACATTCAAAATATTCCTCAGGATAAAGACGATGCGGATGTAAAGATTTCCTTCCGTAGTTGTTTTGAAGCGATAGAAGGACACAAGATTCTTACTGCAGATTATAGCCAGTGTGAGTTGAGAATTCTTGCTGAGGAGAGTCAGGATCGTAAGTTCTTGGAGATTTTTAGGAATGATGACGACCTGCATATTATAACGTCTCAACAAGTGTTTGGATACACCGATGAAGAATTAGATATTTATCTCAAGGTAAAGAAAAAGGACCACCCTGATATTAATCTTCAAGATTTCTTTCCTGTTGAGAAGGTTACTACATATAAAAAGATTGGAGACTTTAGAGATAAGACCAAGACTATTAACTTCGGTATTGTTTATGGATTGAGTGCTTGGTCTCTTGCTGCACGGTTCAAAATTCCTCAGGACGAAGCGGAAGAGATTCTGAACAATTATTTTACTACGTACTCAGGGATCAAACGTTGGTTGGATAAGAATGCTTATGAAACCGTTGTTAATCGATACGCATGTACCATGTTGGGTCGCAAGAAGTATTTTGAGTTGGCAGATCCAGGAGATGAGGAAGCATTTCGTCGTTCTAAGGGCGCTACTCGTAGAATGGGGAATAACCACGTCATCCAGGGGGCCAACGCCGACATTACAAAAGAAGCATTAGTCCGACTCCAGGAAGCATATGATGAGATCGAGGGTGCTAAGCTTTTATTTCCTGTCCATGATGAAATAATAACCGAGTGCCCTGAAAGTATTGCAGAGTATGTGGCAGAAGTTAAAGCTGAAATTATGAAGGAAGCATTTCATCGTTTTATAAAAACTGTTCCAGTAGGTAAGGAAGATAAGGTTTCTGTTACTATAGCCAACCACTGGTCCAAGTAGTTCTCCCCATAGGGAATAGGAGGTGCTGCTTTGAGGATCGTAAAGGATACTCTCGAAGAGACTTTTACGGATTTGATAAGTACATCTTTAGAAAATAATGAACTTGAGATTAGCCCCCACGTAGAAACTTATGTGATTGAAGTCGTAACTAGCCTTTCTTCTGGGGTCCATGAAATGGTTTCCAGAGCTGTGTTTCTAAATGACTTATTAAACAAAGCCCTTGACTCCACCGGTTTAGTTCGTAGAGAATATCTACGGGTTACTGGTGACGTGGCTTTATTTGTTTCGGGCATCTTTCCAGATAGTTTGGAATCTAAAAAGACTTGGTTTTGTCTGGGGGATTACATCGACATAGGTCAGACTGCGTATAGCAATATTCAAACGGAAGTTTTTGATGAACTGTCCGTAAAGTTTCCCCAGGTAGTAGATGTTTTGAATAGTGTTAGTATTAATATATCTATGACGTCTACCGATTTAGGAAGATATATTCGTAGAAGGAGGACAATAGATGCCCGAGTTACCCGAAGGTAGAACTTTTACCATTAATGAAAAAGAATTCAACTTTTCTGTAGCCACCAAAGCATTAGAACTAATGCGGGGTTTGCGTGGAGCCCCTAGTTTAGATCCGTTTGATGGGATGTTGTTTGATTTTGGATGTAGTTTCTCTCCAATTATGACACCTAGCGGTCTACTATTTCCTGTAGATGTTGCTTTTATTACCGGAGCCGGTGAAGTAGTTGAGATTTATAGATTAGACCCAGAAAATGGTTTTACCAAGTCCACTGTACGGAATGATATTCGTTTTACTCTAGAAGTCCCTGTAGGTTTCTTTGAGAATAATGATATTCAGTTAGGTACTATACTAGAATTCTAAATGAAATCTAAGTAGGCAAGGAGCGAATACTGGTGGCTAAATATACCCCTGAGACTTACTTTTTGAACCCAGCCCATGAGGCTATTGCGAGTTCAAGGTATTATCTCAAAAATGAAATCGGTCTTCCGGTAGAGAAGAACATTTTTCAGGTTTTCAAACGAGTAAATAACTACATATACCAGAGCGATCCCGAGCATCGGGAGCTGGCTCAGCGTTTGTGTGAAGAAAAGAAAATAATGTATGCTGGGCGCCCTCTTGCCCAGGCAGGCACAGGCATTAAGAATATGTTCAACTGTTTTGTCCTGGGTATTGGGGACAGTAGGGAGGAAATTTCTGAATGCCAACGGATTCATTTCCACATTCAAGCCCATGGGGGTGGAACCGGGATTAACTTTTCTAAGCTTCGTCCTAGCGGGTCTTGGTGTAAAGGTTCTAATGCCCGTTCAAGTGGTCCCGAAGGTTTTATTACAGCTATGGGCTACCTGTCCTCCAATATTCAGCAGGGAGGCAATCGTAGCGGTGCAAACATGGGTATTTTGGAGGACTGGCACCCAGGTTTGCTGAAGTTTATAACCAAGAAGTCGCGTGGAAACTGGGAAAACGTTCGTAAATTTTCAGTCGTTACTGACGAAAATAAATTCAAGCAATGGCAGTGGATGAACCCTTACCCGTGGCAGACATTCAATGTATCAGTGGCTTTGTCCGATGACTTTATGCGTCAGGTGAAGCGCCAGGTAAAAAAGCCGTGGATTTTACACTGGAAAGAGGAAGAATGGCATCTCTGGGATTATGAGGCCATCTTGAAAGACTACGCCCTTAATGGGGACGAGATCGAGACTAGAATTCCCATCACTGTGTGTGCCCCAGATAAAGAAGTATCGCTGCATGAGGCTATGAATGAGGTTCCTTTCCGAAACGATGCGGATCTGAAACTTGTGAACGGGCCTTATGACATATCTGCATATGATTGGTTTCGTAAGATTTGCACCAACGCTTGGGAAGATGGCTGTCCTGGTATTTTCTTCATTGATAAGGCTAGGGCTTTCCATAATGGGGAATATTTTAACCCGCTTGAGGCTACCAACCCCTGCGCCGAGCAGATTTTACCTCCGTGGTCCGTGTGCTGCCTATCCAGTATTGTATTACCAGAGTTCGTAACTGAAGATGGAGATATTGATTGGGAGGAGTTAAAGGAAGCTGTTTTTGTTTTGATACGTAGCCTTAACTGGATTACCCTACACAATAAGACTGATATTGATCAGGTTGATACTAATGCCTTGCTTGAGAGGCGGATTGGCTTGGGTACTATTGGTATGCATGAAGCTTTGATTCGTATGTCTATGGCTGGGGAACGGGAATATATCTACAGTCAGGATTCTGGTAGGGCTATGGCTAAGAAGATTCTTAAGTTCATCAAGCATACCGCATACGAAGCTTCGATTGAATTGGCTAAAGAAATTGGCCCTTTTCCAAGATTTAAATATGGAGAGTTTGTCAAGAGTAAGTTCATGCAGCAGCTCCTTAAAGAGGAGCCGGAGTTAGATAAAGCCTTGAAACGTCACGGGATTGCCAACGTTACTATCCTTACCCAGGCCCCTACAGGAACTACTGGAACGATTACGGGGTATTCTTCAGGCTGTGAGCCCTACTTTGCTATGTCTTACGTTAGAAATTCTAACGTGGGTACCATAATAGATGGGTGTCCCAGCTTCTTAGATTGGCTTAAAGAACGAGAAATTGATTATGCCGAATACGGACATAATCTCAAGGAATTAAGACGACATAAGCGAGTACCAAAATACTTCGAGGAGGCCCAAGATATATCTTGGGAGAACCACCTTGCGATGCAGGCAGTTTTTGCGGAGCAGGTGGATAGCTCGGTCTCCAAGACCATTAATCTCGCAGCTGACGCGACTGTGGACGACATCATGGGTGCCTATATTGGAGCTTATGATCTTAACATTAAGTCGACAGCCGTCTACCGGGACGGGTCTAAGGCTCAGATCCTGGAAACTCTCAAGAATTATGCCAAAAATAGTGAGGCTAGGCCCCAGACCGTAGTGACTATGCAGGCCCCGAGGCGCCCTGATGGCCTGGACTGTGACATTCATGCGGTCAGTGTTAAGGGAGAGAAGTGGAAGCTCTTGGTAGGGCTCCTGCATGGAAAGCCCTACGAAATCTTTTGCTTTCCTGAGGAACAAATTTCTATTCCAGCTTCCAAAACAGAGGGCCTGCTCCAACGTAACGGGCATGGACGATATAATCTGGTTATTGGCGAAGACGACGACGCCTGGACCATCAAGAATGTAGCACATCTGCTGCTCAACGACGAGCACAGAATGATTACTCGACTGCTTTCGACTAGCTTGAGGCACGGAGCTCCTTTGAGCGCCCTGGTAGCCCAGTTGACGAAATGTGATGGAGATGTAACTACGTTTAGCAAAGCGATTCTCCGAGTACTGAAGAAATATATTACTGATGAAGAGTATTTAGAAGTATCAACTTGTCGCTCTTGCGGATCCAAAGAACTTATAATGGAACAGGGATGTATCCAATGTAAGGACTGCGGATTCAGCGGCTGTGACTGATAAAGGGGAAATAATTATCTAAATTTGCGGGGAAGAGGATGGTGACTGCCTATGGCAGCCCGACTTTCTCCCACAGTAAAATGTGAGATCTGTTTTACTAGATTTAAGTCCCTAGCAGGACATTTACGGACTCATAAACAGACTGCTAAGACATATAGACAGGAATTTCCCGGCGCTCCTATTGTGTCTCCTCTAACGAGAAGACGTCTTCAGGTCGCACGCCTGAGGTTTATCCTCAGGACGAAAAGTAAGGTTAGAGAGCAGACCCCCAAGGGTCTAAAGATTTCCATTGCTAACCAAGGCCGAAAGCATTCCTCAGAAGCTATTGAGAAGATTAGACAAGCCCGTCTTGGTTCTCAGCTTTCTAAGGAACACAAGTTGGCTATCAGCGCCGGTTTGTTAGGCCATGACGTAAGTGAGGGTACCCGTTTCAAGCTAAGTCAGGTGGAATTTACAGACGAGAGACGTAGACATATTTCTGAATCCCAATCTGCTGAGAAAGGTAATGCCTGGAAGGGCGGCGTGTCCCGACACCTATATTTTGGTAAAGGTAAGCACCGTTTGAAGAAGATTTTTGGAGACCCTTTACATTGTTTTTTCCCCGGGTGTACCAAAGTAGAGGGCGACAACGTTAAAGCGGTAGATTGTCACCATTTGGATGGAGATCATGAGAATAACCCTCTCGATGGCATGAATTGGCTCCCGCTTTGCAGACGCCACCACATGTTGTCAGATGGCAGGTTGCAGAGTGCCACAGTAGAAGAGGTACGGGATGCTCGCAAATCGGTAACTGCAGTACATGAAGACCATATGAAAAACCACTATGTAGGCGAGGTAAAGACGTACCACGACTAAGATTTTTATCTCGAATACTTGACTTTTAGGGGAAAATACTGTATATTTATACTGTAGGAGGAAATATGACACCTATCGTATCTGTACAATCAATACCCTGCCCTGATCCCGAGTGTGTAGATGGAATTATTTTGGTTCACAACGCTTACAGTGTTGATCCCCTGAAGCCAGTGGAACAATCCTGTGATACTTGTGGCGGTCGAGGTTTTCTGGTGTGTGAAAGCACCACTAACAACTAAAGGAATCAATCGATGAGTTACCCTTTGCCGGTAGTGATCGAGAAGGATGGTAGTAACGAAAAAGCATACGATCTTTATTCCCGACTACTAAAAGATAGAATTATTTTTGTAGGCACCCCAATTATTGACCAAGTAGCAAATGCAATCATAGCCCAACTGTTGTTTTTGGAAGCGGACGATCCCGACAAGGATGTCTACATGTACATTAACTCCCCAGGCGGTGATGTGAATGCTGGTATGGGCATTTACGATACTATGCAGTACGTGAAGCCCGAGATTACCACTGTTTGTGTTGGTCAAGCGATGAGCATGGGGTGCTTTCTGCTTTCTGGGGGTACGAAGGGTAAGAGGTTTGCCCTGCCCCACGCCAGAATCATGATGCACTCGGTGCAGGCCGGGTTCCGAGGCGCTTCTCCGGACATTCGCATCCAGAATAAGGAAGTCGAATACCTAGAGAGCCAGCTATTCACCCTGCTGTCCCAGCATACGGGGCAGCCCCTGGAAACTATCCAAAAAGACTTCGAGCGGGAGGTATTTATGAGTCCCGCTCAGGCAAAGGCATATGGAATCATTGATGCAATCCATGAGAAAAGTAAGAGGAATATAGCAGATGACTAATTTTGTTGATGCACTACAAGAAAAGATTGATGAGCTTGAGGCTGAGAAAGAACGCATCGATACGAAGATTGAGCTTCTTCAGGAACTTCTAGATGTAGAGACTGAGGAGGATACTGCACCCCCAGCACCTAAGAAGAAGCGTGCGGGACGTCCCAAGGGGGCCAAGAATAGGAAAAAGTCTGCGGAATCCAAGCATGCCCCTGAGGATGATCTCTATAAACAAGCAATGAAGGAATTGAATTCACGTGAAGGAGGAGGAACTTCTCCAGAGCTGCAGGAGAAACTGACTAGAAAATTCCAAGCTGACCCCCGGCCCACTAGAGAATTAGGCCACGGTATTACCGCGGGGACTAAGAAACAGGTGGAAGAAGCGGCGAATAAACGTAAGTCAAATGCAACTGTATCTATTGAGGATGAATAATGTCACAATTTTCGGGCGTTACTAAATTAAAGGTTCGGTGTACTGATTGTATTAAGCTTACTGGTACCCATTGTATCGCCAAGAATACTAAGGTTGCTCCTAAGAAGAAGAGACTCTGCAGTGTCTATAAGTTTAAGGGCGAATATGAGAATCGAACTCCCGCAGAAGCGACATATATGCCCCATATTGATAAGAAGACCCGAAAAATGATCAAACGTCTTCTTGATCTGGGAGTGGTCCCGGTAGCAGAGGACGGTTCGATAGAGATGCAGGATGGGTTTGCACGTACTAAGACCCTCCCTATGCCCGCGACTACCGCTACAACACCCCTTATAGAGGACAAGAAGGGTACAGATCCGGTTATTCACAAGCCTTCGGACCCTGGGGTTGCAAACCTGCTTTGGACACCAAATAGTAGCCACAGATGAATCAGAAAATAATCGGGGTTGATGAGGTAGGAAGAGGCTGTTTAGCGGGACCTGTGGTTTGTGCCGCTGTAATTCTCTCCGCAAAACATAGGCCTTGGGTCGATCAAGTACGAGATAGTAAGAAGCTGTCTGCTAAAAAGCGGCAGCTATTGTCGGAATACATCATTGAGGAATGCGTTTATGCTATTTGTGAAGGCTCTCCTCGCCAGGTAGATGAAGTAAATATCCTCCAAGCCACTCTGCAAACCATGAAAAAGTGTGTAGAAGCGGTGGTTGTACAAGCCGGACGTCCTGATCTCGTTCTAGTTGATGGTAATCAGGAGATTCCTAAGTTAGGCTTGCCACAACAGGCACTTAAAGGAGGCGATGACCTCCACAAAGCTATAGGGGCTGCGTCTATTATTGCTAAGGTTTATCGAGATAACTATATGGTCGGGATAGATCAGATCTATCCTGAGTATGGGTTTGCGAAGCATAAAGGGTACGGAACTGAACAGCACCGCGAAGCTATTATGGTCCACGGCCCTTGTAGTATACATCGGATGACCTTTAAAGGAGTTTACGAATATGTCAAGGGTTCGAATTCTAGCGGATATGATTCTTCAGCACCCTAAGTATGTATCTCTGAATCAACAGAGGACAGACGAAGTCGCTCAGATTCTATCTGATTTTAAATTAGAGTTGCCTAGGTGGGATTTTGCGCCCCTCTACCCCCAGTCTGATGATTTTGAGGAGATGTGCAAGTTTTATTTGATCTTCAACTCTATAAACTATTGCTACTTTGATGAGGATGGTAAGAGGTTCGAAGATGGTAAGATGCGGGGTTCAACCTTAGCAGCTACTCGACTTACAAAGCACTGGGAGGACATCCAGCGTCCGGAATTTCTCAGTAATGTGGATGAAAACTACCTACTTTCGGAGCTTTTTCGTGCAGAAGGCCCTATTTCCTTAGTGAAGCAGCGAACTGAAGCTCTTCGAGAGGTGGGGCGGTTTCTGAATCAGCACTCTGATACCACGAACCTTTTTGAAAAGTTGTTTCGTAAGTACAAGTCGAATGCATACCATATATCACAAGCATTACCTAACCATTTACCTACTTGGAGAGACCCTTTCTTTAAGAGATCCCAGTTGTTTGTAGGGATGGTTTACGGAAGGTTTCAGGATTGGAAAGATCTTCCTATTACGGAAGATAGTTTAGATGACCTGACTGTCTTTGCAGATTATAGAATACCTGAGACTTTAATACGTATGGGTATCATGATTCCCTCAGCATCTCTCCTGACTCGTATCCATAGACGAGAGCCTATTGCCAGTGGGAGCAGGAAAGAATTAGAAATTAGAGCAGCTACTATTATGGGTACCGATGGTCTTACGGATGCTCTCGATGAGCTTAATCCAGATAGGAAGATAAATATTCTACATTCGGATTTCCTATTGTGGAGCGCAGGACGTAATCTAAAGGACGCACCTAAGGGGTTGTTTGTACAGGACCATATAACTCATCATTATACGATGACTACAGACTATTAGGAGAGAATATGTTTGAGGAGTGCCGTCTTGAGGGTGACTTTACTCTTTCTTCAGGCCGTAAGTCTGGTGTCTTTTATGACTTAGATCTGCTTCAACCCCGGGAAACTGCAGACTACGTGGAGCAGTTGATTAAGCAGGTTCCACCTGAATTGTGGGATAAAATAGACTTTATTGCCTCTCCTGCTCTCGGAGGAATTGTTCCAGGATTTCTGATAGCATTTGCTAAGCAGAAGCCGTTTGTTATTATAGACAAAAAAGGAAAACTTCGTGGACCGCAATTTAATACCGGCAGATACCTTATTGTCGACGATGTCATTACTTCGTTCAAGGCTGCGAACTTTGTTCGAGATAGTTTATCAAGAGGCTCGGAAAGATTGGAAGCGGTTGGCGTGTGTGCTTATATTTTTAGAGGGTCTCGCTCTGATCTGGGAAAGCAGGACTACCCTGCCTTTTATTTAACAAGGAAAGAACAGGAAATATAATGCCGGAGCTTCCCGAAGTCGAAACAATTGTTCGTGATTTGAGATCCCAAATTATGGGCCGAGTTATTACAGGGCTGGTACTACGGGAAAGGGCCTTGACTTATCTTCTCCAAACCAATTCAGAGAAGTTTTATCAGGGTATGATGAACCAGACTATCATAACAATTTTGCGAAAAGGCAAATATATTATCATGCCCCTGTCTAACAATAATGTTCTTGTTTTGCACCTAGGTATGACAGGTAAATTGTGGGTTTATGACTCCCCGGAGGTGGATTTTGTGGACCAATGGTCTGGTAATGACTATGTGGATAAACACACCCATGTAGTAATCGAACTCATTGATCCTTCTGGGGAAGACGACGATTTGGAGCTTCACTTTAATGACGTCCGTCTTTTTGGAAACATTTGGCTGGTTGAGGACGTTCAAGACCTTAATCATATTGATGTTCCCGGGTTAAAGGGTCTAGGTTCTGATGCTTTGGGGATGTCTTTGAAGGAATTCACTAAGATTATGAACAGTAGAAGGTCTATAAAAGCAATTTTATTGGACCAAACAAAAATAGCAGGGGTGGGAAACATCTATGCCGACGAGGCGTGCTTTTGTGCACAGATCCACCCTGCTACCAGAGGAGTGTCTCTAACAGAGGAACAGCTTGATAAACTTTGGTTTGCAGTTAAGACCGTATTGAAGCAGGGTATCAAGCATAGAGGTTCTTCCACGTCAGATTACACGACCACTGATGGTAGTGAAGGTTCATACCAACACTACCATAGAGTTTACCAGAAGACTGGACATAAGTGTGTGGAATGCAGTGCTGCCATTGAGCGCATCAAGTTAGTTGGTCGGTCTACACACTTTTGTCCCTCTTGTCAAAGGGAGGGAAAATAGTTTTGGTAGATTATAAGGAAGCATTTAGTGCAGAGGAAAAGATTTTTGAGCTTATTAAACGAAGCAAGAGGCTAACAAAATATAAGTTGGTTCTCCACAATGATAACCAGTACGGTATTGATATTGAAGCTACCGCTCCTGGCTATGAGCAGCTTGCAGTGGAGATTGAGAGCACCCAGGGAAGTAAATGGCCCACGGATGCACCGTACCCGGTCACTTGGAAGAAGTTTAGTGTACCGGTTCGTAAGAAGAAATTCTATGATAAGCACCCCATGTCATTGTTTGTCAAGGTAAACCGGGAACTTACAAGAGCTGTTGTTATCCCAATGGTTTATGTGGTTGCTTCTGATACTGATAACTATAAGAATCAGACGGATAATCACTTTACTTGCAACGATTTTTATGTTATATTTGATCCAGAGCATCCGGCGTTATGCTTCTGCAAGATTGAAAGGTTGGCCATTGTGATTGATGAACATTTTCAACATATGGTCCAGATGAAAAGGGTTAACGCTAAATATACTGATATGAGACCGATATTCGGTCCTAAACCAAAAGGAGTAAAGTAATGCCTCGTTTTAGTATTCGTAAACGAACGACCCCGAGCTGCGCTCGGGGTGTCTTCACCATCCGTAAGGGGATTGGATTCCTCCAGGCCGGTGATTATGACAGTGCGTTGCGGGAGTTCCGTAACGTTTCTTCTTCTCGTCATCCCAGCACACTGCGGCTGGTTAAGAGCGTAGCAAGTGGCTATGCTTTCCATACAGAGAGGCTCCGTAGAGAGTCCAAGAAGGCCCGGATGGGCAACGCCCGTCTAATGAGCCTTGCTGCTGGAAATACTGGGGACGCGTGGTCTGATGTTGATATCGCCATGGTTCTGATTGCCCCGAACAGCCGCTTCACTGCTAATTTTCTATCTCGTTTCCTCGGACGTACCGAGGAGGCCATTCGGTTCCAGAGACGGTACGCTTCTAGTACTCCTCTCCAAAGCTGGACTGGTGAGAACGGTACACGATACACTCGTTTTACCCAAAATCAGAGAGTAGCTAAGAGATTGGGACTTCTATAACGGGAGAAGTATATGTTTTTTAGATTTCCGTATGTATCTATTGATATAGAAACTACTGGGTTAGATCGACAAAGGGTTCATGTCCTCCAACTTTCTGCCGTTTATGACAATGGTAAAGACTTGGGGGACTTGCCCACCTTTGATCGAGTAATTAAGTGGCCGGTTATAACATATGGCGAAGAGTACGCTATGAATCTTAATCGAGGCTTGTTGCAACGGGCTTATCAAAATGATGATGTTGTTTCGATTGACCGAGCCCACCTTGATTTTGAGCAGTGGTTGGACACGGTTCAACCCTCGGGAAGATTCACTGCAGCTGGAAAGAATATTCAAGGGTTTGATATGCCTATTCTGATGAACCCTGTGAATTGTTTTCCCATGTCGAGATTTCTTCGCCGTACTCTAGACCCTGGTAGTATGTATACCGATGAATTTGATCACATTCCTACGTTGGATGAGCTTAATAGGGTGACAGGTAGAAAAGCTGTCACTCACGATGCATTAGACGATGCTTGGGATGTAATCTATGCCATCAGACGTAAATGGCGTCAATACTAAATGGAGAATTGTCATGAGTGATGTAGATGTACAGCCGAGTGGCGAGGTTATAGAAGAAACTTTAGCGGTTGTCAGTCATATTCTAAGCGCCCCAGAGTTCGCAGAGAAAGTACGTCAGCAGAACAGTTGGATAGATAGTCTGACAGATCAGGAGACTGCCATCCTATTTTTGGCTAGTCGCTATCAGGGGTCTATGGCCCTGCTATCCCTACAGACCTCTACTCTTCAGGGACAAATCGCCGGTTTAGCAGTACAGATTGAGGGTATAGAGGCGAGACAGGGTGGATAATATTGTACTAGGGGATGCTAGAGATTCGTCTAGCTACCCGGACCAGATTCATCTAACGATTACTTCTCCTCCCTACTATGTTGGTAAGGATTATGAGAAAGACTATACGTTTGATGAATATATGGGTCTTCTTGAGACAGTACTTCATGAAACAGCCAGTCGTACTGTCGCAGGTGGAAAGATAGCGATCAACATCGCTGATATAGCTGCTTGGTCTAAGTTTAGTGAAGACGGCCGGGTAGAAGAGAATATAGATGTGATTCGGGACATTAAAAACTTCCTGAAGAAAGACGATTGCCATGTCTTGGCTCGTTATATTTGGCATAAAGATGATCCGTGGGTGAATTCCCAGCATGTGGGATACCACGATAAGATTCCTGCTACATATGTCCGAGCGCTTCCCAATTGGGAATATATCTTTGTTTTCTACAAAGGGGATAGCCCTAAGCGGGAGGATGTTCCGCGTATTACTGATGTTCTCAGCAAAGAAGATTGGAAACGTTGGGTGTCTGCGGTCTGGAAATTTAATAGTGTTCGGGCCAATGACTTTCATGACGCCATGTTTCCTGAAGAACTGGTAAGACGTCTGGTATTACTCTACTCTCTTCCTGACGATGTGGTTTTTGACCCATTCATGGGCAGTGGGACCACGGCGGCAGTAGCGTACCGTAACGGTCGCAACTATGCCGGTATAGAAAGAGACAAGGGCTATTACGAATTGATCCAGAAGAATCTACAGGCTGTAGAGAATTGTTTGGAGAGGCAGTATGTCTCTCCCCCACGTTTTGAGCAAAACCGACTTCCCGGTTTTCCTAAAAAGTAGGAATATAAATGCCTGAACTTAACGTAGACGTTCCTGTATTTGGTTGTCAGATTCGTAAAGAATATCTGTACGACCTGCAGTCTGGGCATGGGGAATACGTAGAAGCCACAGTCTTTGGAGTCGCCAGCGTTCAAGGTAGAGCCTTAGGGTTTCATGTTCTTACGGAGCATGGGGCTCAGGTTGCTCGTCTTCCGTTGAGTGCCCTGACATTCAAGAAGCATGACTCGCACCTCCCCTTACATTACCTACAACTATGGGATTGTTTTGCTTACGACGTATCTGTGACAGATTTTAGTTGGTTACATGAGATGCGGGTCCAGACGATCCTTAGAGATAGGCAGATTTTTGAAGGTTCTTATATGTTTACGGTGGATTGGTATGGAAATAACGATTCCGAAGAGCCTGGAGATGACGGCCATAAGAATGCCCATATAATCCAGCTTGACTGTGGATGTCTTGCTGCTCAGCCAAACAATAGAATTTTATGGCATGAGCCCTCACTTATCACATCCCCCTGTAATTTGTCCAAGGGAGAACGTCCTGATTATCTTATCAATACTCGCAAATGGAAGTGTGAAATAGATTCTAAATGGACAACTGATGATTCCTACCGCATGTTTTACGAGGACAAATTACACGATGATGGTCCACAATTTGACCAGGAAACTCGTGTTGAATTGGCACGACTCCGTGCCCTACAAGATGCAAATTGGCCGGAGGAGAGGCAAACAATCAATGTCAAAAGACAAAACAACGGATGAGGTACACTTCACTCAAGGGTACCGCAACGAGGCGATTAAGAAAGCGATTGAAATAGTCAAAGATACTGGCCAGAGTGCTGAGTTAATAATCTGTAGAGATATACCGGGTCCCCATACGGGTGGGGAAGATTGTTTTTGCGATCCTAAAATTATAAAACTTTATCCAGAGGATTTAATATGAACCGATTGGAAATATTGAAAGCCGCAAGAAAGAACCAGCGTAGAGGCTTATCTGTTAGGGATTTTTACTATTGGGATTTGGAAGAAATGGTTAAGGAAAGTACCCTAAACAAATCCTTCCCCAAGCGAGGCCGAGGAGCAGGGTGGCCTTGTTACAAAATCTCTCGAAGAGGTCTTCAGTCCCTACGAAAGGCACAAAAAGTTTCTAACTAATTGGACTTTCGGGGGAAGATCTCTTATAATTGTAGTGTAAGCAGGAGAATTAAATGGATTACAGGGCTTGGTTTGAAAGTAGAGGGCTCCGGACCTTAGATTATCAGTTGGACATTCTGGAAAACAAACTGCCCCAGAGTTTGGTCGAGAATGATAAGCCCACGGTCCTGGCAGCGTGTCCTTCGGCAGGCAAGACTCTTATGTCCATAGCTTTTCTTGAGGGGTATTTAAAAGCCAACCCCAAATACAGGGTTCTGGTTTTGACTCATGGGACCACGGTGTTACGTTCACAGTACCATGAAGAGCTAAGAAATAGTAAGCCAGATTTTTCTTTCTGTAACGTTGAGATTGGCAAAGATATCAAAGTCACAGATGCTCAAGTGGTAGTCACTCTGCCACAGACTCTTCATCGCGTTCGTAATCTTCCTAAGTTCGAGCTTCTGGTTGTTGACGAGGCGCATCAGTTTTACTTTGCTGATATGGTCAAATCCATTATCAAGCGTGTGGAACCAAAGAAACAAATCCTGCTAACGGGTACTCCCAGTCCTTATATTTATCGAGACTATCCAATCATACCCGTTACGGTGAATACGCTTCTGAAGTATTCCATGATAGAAGATCTTCTCGTGGAATTAGCCAGTAGCACGTATGATTTCAAGAACAAGGACTATACTGAATTTTTCGAACTGAAAGATAAGGTAGAGTTTCGAGAGAATGATACTAAGACCACCCTGGACCAGCTTTTGAAGCAGGTGGAGTCACGACTAACTTCCGTAGTGAAGAACAACTCTAAACTCTACGCAGGAATGAAGAATCTTACTGGGTGGTCAGCTTCTTTCAAAGCTCTTCGAAAGACCATGTTCGCATGTAAGAGTCAAGCGCAGGCGAAGCAAGTACAAGCGTATTTCTTAGAGAAGGGGATTGATGTAGCGCTTAGTATTTCGGATACCGATGTAGATTCAGATGAGATAGTTCGTTATAAGAATGATACCCAATGCCCAATTCTGATTGTAGTAGGTCGAGGACTTCTGGGTTTCAATTTCCCCGAATTAGAGAGTGTCATTGACATGACCTGCTCTCACAACATAGACCGGATTTTCCAATTACTCTGTAGGGTAATTAGGAAACATCCTCAAGGTAAGAAGAAGCTCTTTTTTAAAGTGGTGCCGCACCACCTAGAAGAATACTTCCGTCACGTTATGACGAGCGTTCTGTGTTTGTCAGATGAGCAGTATTACACAACATACAACGGTAAGAACTTCCTGAGATTGAAGATTCCTGTTGTAAAACGAGAGCGGAGTGGGTCTACGAAAGGTTGGAAAAGGACTAGTAAGAAACGATTAGAAGAAATAAAACCTATCGAGTTCCTTGGTCGCCCCGCGTTTTCTCTGATGCACGATATTCTACATAAAACCCATGGCCCGCTTAACCCCTATGCTTATACCACTATGCAGGGCGTGAGAAACCTTCTTGTGCTTGATAAGCTCCGCGACCATTGGACAAAAGAGCTTTGTATAGAATCCGCTGCAAAGCATGTTACGCGAGTAGAGTGGAAATGCGCCGACCCTAAGGCGTACGGCTCTGCCCAATATCATGGCTGGGTGCAAGAATGTTGCCAGCATATGGGAGAGGTTTTTAGGTGGACAAAGGCTCTTTGCCTGGAATCCTCTGCAAAGCATAACTCTCAGCGCGCATGGCGGAATGCTGAGGAATCGGCCCTAATGGTGGCACGTAAAAATGGTTGGCTTGAAGAGTGTTGTAAACATATGAAGATACAACACAATCCTAATGGGTATTGGACAAAAGAGCGTTGTAAGGAATCGGCTTTGAACTATACCATACAAGCTAAATGGGGAACTGGTGATAGTAAGGCATTTTCTGCAGCCAGCTATCACGGTTGGGTTGATGATTGCTGCGCGCATATGAAAGGGAAAATAGAATGGACAGAGGAGGTTTGTGTCGCCGCCGCTGCGAGGTATGGTTCCAGAACAGCGTGGAGTCGGGGAGCAGATGCTAGGGCATATGCAGTGGCGCGTAAAAACGGTTGGTTAGAAAAATGTTGCCAGCATATGGAAAGTAATAAAAAACCCAATGGGTATTGGAATAATAAAAAGAGGTGCTTAGAGTCTGCCTCAAAATACAGCACCCCGGGCGAGTGGCACCAAGCCGCCGGCGGGGCCCGAGGCGCCGCCCTGAAAAATGGCTGGTATGAAGAATGCTGCAAGCATATGAAAGCTAAATGAAAACATGTGCCAGTTGTAAGAGAGACTTCGAACCATCAAGTAGACACAAGGACTGTCCAAAATGTCGGGCTAAACAACAGAAGACTCCATGTGAAAAGTGCGGGACGTTGAATGGCCGAAAGTATAAGAAGTGTATCAATTGTCACAATGGTTCTGGAGAAAATAGTCCTAGATGGAGGGGTGGGGTGGTATACCACAAGAAGGGTTACAAAATGATTGCGAGTCCTGGACATCCCGCAAGGATGGACAGCAGACACTCCTATGTCTTCGAACACATTCTCGTTATGGAGGGCATGTTGGGACGCTACCTCCTGCCTTATGAGAAAGTTCACCATTTAAATGGTGTTCGGGATGATAATCGTCCGGAGAATTTAGAGTTATGGTGTAAGCCACAGCCTGTCGGCATCAGAGCTTTTGACGCTGTTAAATGGGCGCAAGATGTTCTGGAGCTTTATGCTCCGGAACTCTTAAATGGTTGTAATCCGGTCTCTTCGGAAGGCGGAACTAGGACGAGGGAGTCGGTGCCCTCCACCTCCACAAGTAATTTACTACATTAATATGGGGGTGACTTGGATTCGACTAGACGTACGAAGTTGGGAACGCAACCCGGAGTGAGGTGGCTCCGTAATCAACCTCATGTATATAAACGGCAACTCTCTCGTAGAGTACGCAACTCGCCTACATAATCAGGAGCTTGGAAACAAGAAGAAGATTGTGGAACAGGTTGCAATCGCTGCCTAAGCACTAATACTGCAATAGGAAAGCGGGGATTGACCCACCCGGCAACAGAACGGGTCATTTGACCGCTCCTATAGAGCGGCATACAACTTATGTCCGCGCCGTAAGGCCTGAGACAGAAGGAGATTATGATGGCAGATATTGACTTGCGCAACAAGACTAAACTTGAGTTTACAGATATTTCTACGGAGACCTACCGTACCTACCACTTTGTGAAGGATGGGGAGACTTTTTCTGTTTGTATCAATAAGCCCCAGTATCTAAATGTAAGCCGTGGCGGAGGCCATAGGATTTTGGATGAGCACGGACTATCCCACTATGTTCCTAAGGGATGGCACCACTTGCTGTGGAAGGCAAAGGACGGAGAGGCACACTTCGTTAAGTAATTTTATGGGGTTGGCCCGCCCATAAACGGGCCATTTAGGAGGTCAATATGGGTAATATCAAAGTTGGCCGCTATAGTCCTGGATCTAAGGCTACTGATTCAGAAGGTAATTGGGTACCCCTGTCGAATTTTTGGCAGGGTTGGGTAGAGCCAGAAGATAAATCTTGGATCATGTTTATAGATGCTGCTGGAAAACCCACAGTATTTTTAGATAGAGATCCGGTAACAGGGGCGGTTCGATAAAAGCGGCTGTGGTGGATGGCCACATCGCACAAGGAGATTTAGTTATGTCGAAAATAGTGGCTAATTTTAGTGTTGAAGACGTAAAGAAAGCTTTTTGGAAAACCTTTTATAGAGAAGGTGAGATTTTCTTTGATTATATGGGTACTGATGCAGAGTGTGAGTACTCTGTTAATGATTATTGGGTAGATTTTTTAGAGAATTTGAAGGAGACTAAG
>SDBT01006215.1_pt1 | contig 19880 bp, 16 predicted proteins | sample 2277101 | NCBI WGS metagenome assembly SDBT01 (sample SAMN10404973, study PRJNA504765) | marine sediment metagenome | isolation source: marine sediment core GS10_PC15, 103 cmbsf | place: Arctic Ocean: Southern Knipovich Ridge | collected 2010 | reverse complement strand
CGGGTCCCGGTTATACTCGAGAACGTGGTCGATATGAACGGTTCCCTCGCGCCCCGACTGCAACGCGTAGGTAAACGCTTCCTTGCCGAGTTCCTTATCGACATACACTCGATCAACCGGATCCTCTCGCGACGGCCGAACTTCAAGCTTGGCATACGGCATCAAGAACTGCTTACCGTAAGTCGTCACCTCGAAGGCCCGCTTGCGATTGTTGGGCGTGACTTTTCTGATTTTCATATCAGACGCCCGATGCAAGTGATGAAAACATGGTTCCCACGGCGAATCTTGATCGTTGCTAAATGTTACCATGCAGGGAAACGCTTGTCAATGACTGCTTTTGGACGTGGAGGACACGTGCGGGCAGTTTGTTCGGCCGGAGAACAGTTCTGACCGATTATGCGGCCGACCCCGATGAATCGATTAAGCCCTTACACGCCCGATCCTGATCCCCGAGACCGTCTCGTGTATTTCAGTTGATGCCCGTCAGCCAATGAAAAGCCATGCATAGATCGTTCGTCTGGTTCTAGGAACAACCGTTCAGACTCGTGTGTCTGCCCTGTCCTCGGGCCGGCCGTGATTTGTTTCGAGAAGAACACTTCCCGAGTACCCGCATCATGCTCTGCATTCACAAGTTTGAAAAGAAATCCGCTATCTGTGATAAGGTAGTTGCCCGCCTCATCGAGTACGAATGTCTCTTTGCCCTTTCCGCCGTCACTCCAGTAGTATTCGAGATCCCACTCGCCAGCAAGTTTTGAGAACAGAGTGTCCGCTGCTCGCCTCTCTGGCATTATGTCATGTTTAACCATCATCTGTCGGATGTCCTCTGATGCGGGCGCGAGAGCAGCTCGCAGATTCCCGTCGTCTCGGTCAGCCTGGAACTCAAGATGGTTCACTCCGGCCAAGTCGGAGGGCAGCCGGAAATTGTCTGGGCCCTCCGGCACGAGAAAGAAACACCGTTCCATCCCAAGGGTCCCGATGAACAGACCAAGCTCAAGTATCACGTTGTCTCGAGCCGCTGCGTATTCCTTATTGCGCAGCGTGACGACATCGTCGGCTGAAAGCACAAATGCGCTGAAGTCGCTCTGCTTCGCTAAGTCGATCAGGTTCTCCATAAAGTGTCGTGATGGCTCGAACGCACCACGATTCCATGGCGTTACGTCGGCATGGTCACCAAGGTTCGCTTGAATCGCGGTCGCTAGCTCTTCGCTTTCGCTAGAAGAGGCTACGAACAATTTGGGCTTCATGTCTTCATCGCTCCGGGTCTTTAGGGCACAAGCTGCTCCGTGGGGATAAAACGGGGCGTAAAACGCACAATCCCTAGCCGCGGGGTAACACGCCCGCGGAATTCTTTTTGGGGGGACGTGTTCATCGCGAAGCACCGTCCGCCGGCTGTTGGGGGATGAAAATGTGACGTTGACAGACCATCATCCCCCCCTACCACGGGCCGCGATTTCCCACTAAAATCCAGGTTGATTATATCTTCTGGCTACTCTGCGGCAAAGGACGCTTCGGCATGAACGTATTGATCATCGGCAGTGGGGGGCGGGAACACGCTCTGGCTTGGAAAATCGCGCAAAGTCCTCGCGCCGAGCGGGTTTTCGTGGCGCCCGGCAATGCGGGTACGGCCGCCGATGCCGAGAATGTCCCCATCTCGACCGATGATTTCCCGGCCCTGATCCGCTTCGCCAAGGAGAACGATGTCGAGCTGACGGTCGTCGGGCCCGAGGCACCGCTGGCCGCCGGGGCAGTCGATGCCTTTCAGGAAGCCGGGTTGAAGGTCTTCGGGCCAAATAAGGCGGCCGCCGAACTCGAGGCCAGCAAGATCTTCTGCAAGAACCTGTTGCGAGACGCCGGTGTCCCCTCGGCCGAATATCATGTCTTCGACGACCCGGCCATGGCGATCAGGTTTATCGACGAACGCGAGGATGTGCCGGTCGTGGTCAAGGCGGACGGACTGGCTGCCGGAAAGGGAGTGATCGTCTGCTCCGGTCGCGGCGGGGCCCGGAAAGCGGTCAATACGATCGCTCGCGAGAAGGCGTTCGGCGAAGCGGGCAATCGACTGGTCATCGAAGAACGGCTCGACGGCGAAGAGGTCAGCGTACTGGCAATCACCGACGGGCGGACGATCGTTACGTTGCAGCCGGCCCAGGACCATAAGGCGGCCCACGACGGCGACACCGGCCCGAACACGGGCGGCATGGGCGCCTATTGCCCGGCCACGTTGGTCGACGACGAGATGCTCCATTGGGTCGAGGAAAAAGTCCTCGTGCCGACGGTCCATGCGATGAAGCGTGCCCGGCGACCATTCGTCGGAGTGCTCTATGCCGGGCTGATGATCACGAACCAGGGCCCCAAGGTCCTCGAATACAACGTCCGATTCGGCGACCCGGAATGTCAACCGATCTTGATGCGACTGAAGACCGATCTGGTCGACCTGCTCGAGGCGGCCGTCGACGGGCGCCTTGCTGAGCTCGAGCCGCTCGAGTGGGATCCTCGCCCGGCGGTCTGCGTGGTCATGGCCAGCGACGGCTACCCGGGCAGCTACGAGACGGGCCATCCGATTCGCGGACTCGACGCGGCGGCCAAGCTGCCCGACACCAAAATCTTCCACGCCGGCACGGGCGAGAAGAACGGCCGAATCGTCAACGCGGGCGGACGCGTGCTGAACGTCACCGCCCTGGGCGAGAGCATCCCCCGAGCCAAGCTCAACGCCTACACGGCCGTGAAGTGTATCCGCTGGGACGGTGCCTGGTGTCGCAAAGACATCTCAGACAAGGCGATGACGGTCGATTGACGTGAGGGCCGTGATAAATGGAACCACAGATGAACACAGATAAACACGGATAAGGGAAAGACGCCGGGTGGCCCCGACCCGGGTGGCCCCGACACTTTTCCGCAAAAAGCGTGGCCACTTCTATGACATTGCCGGAAAATGTGTCGGGGTTGCGTCAGCAACAAGAGGGCGCATTTCCGGTGCAGAACCTCCTGTGGCTGCGATGCCCCTGCTTGCGACGATCTGGGGGCTCGCTGCGCTCGACCACCAGCCACCCACTGGTTTCATGTGACACTACTCTCTCGCACGATCCTCACCTTCCCCCGATGGGTGGCAATCCGTGCCAGTTGCCCTTGCCATGGCGGCCGTGGCGCGCGACAATGGACGGTTTGGGCATCGTGTCCGGCAGCCGTTAGTACATCGACGTTGCCACCGACGGCCGATTCCATCTCCCGCCCCTTCAACCCCCGCTGTTTTTATGCCGAAGATCCTGACGAAAGCTGAACTGGTCCCGAAAATTCACGAGTTCGTGGTCGAAGTGCCCGACGTGGCGGCGAAGGCCAAGGCCGGCCACTTCATTATCGTAATGGCCGACGAGCGGGGTGAACGAATCCCGCTGACGATCGCCGACATCGATGCCGACGCTGGAACCATCACCCTGGTATTGATGGAGGTGGGCACGTCGTCGCGGAAGCTGGCCGCGATGGCCGTCGGCGACGACTTCCACGCCCTGATCGGCCCGCTGGGACACCCCTCCGAGATCGAGGACTTCGGCACCGTGGTGATGGTCGCCGGTGGTGTGGGAACCGCCCCGATCTATCCCATCGCCAAGGCGCTACGCGAGCGGGGCAATCGGGTCATCTCGATTCAGGGGGCCCGGAGCAAGGACCTGTTGTTCTGGGACGAGAAACTCGCGGCCGTCAGCGACGAGCATATCCTGACAACCGACGACGGCTCGGCCGGCCGCAAGGGACTGGTCACCGAACCGCTGAAGGAACTGCTCGAAGGGCCCGACGCCGAATCGATCGGCTGTATCTATGCGATCGGCCCGGCCATTATGATGAAGTTCTGTGCCGAGACCACGCGACCCTTTGCCGCGAAGACCATCGTCAGCCTGAACACGATCATGGTCGACGGAACCGGCATGTGCGGCGGCTGCCGCGTGAGGATCGGCGATCAGACGCTGTTCACTTGCGTCGACGGCCCGGAGTTCGACGGCCATCTGGTCGACTGGGACACGGTGCTCTCGCGGCAGAAGATCTACACGCACGAAGAGAAATGCTCGATGGATCGTTACGTGGAGGAGACGAATAAGGCATGACCGACAAACCGAAGAAGAAGAAGGCGTTTAAGAATCCCCGCATGCCGATGCCCGAGCAACCGCCCGAGCGGCGCAGCCGGAACTTCGAGGAGGTTCCCCTGGGCTATACGGCCCAGATGGCCAAGGACGAAGCGGAACGCTGTATGATCTGCAAGAAGCCGGGCTGCGTGAGCGGCTGTCCGGTGAACGTGAACATCCCGCGCTTTATCGAACTCGTGGCCCAGGGCGACTTCGCCGCCGCCGCGCGAGCCGTCAAGGCGACCAACGCTCTGCCGGCCGTTTGTGGACGCGTCTGCCCACAAGAGTCGCAATGCGAGGCCAAGTGTTGTCTCCAAAAGAAATGGGGATCGGTTGCCGTCGGACGCCTCGAACGTTTCGTGGCCGACTACGAACGCGAGAACAATCTGGTCGAACTGCCCGAGAAACAGCCGGCCAACGGCAAGAGGATCGCGGTGATCGGCTCCGGGCCCTCGGGGCTTACCGTCGCCGGCGACCTGATCCTGCTGGGCTATGAAGTGACCGTCTTCGAGGCATTCCATAAGCCGGGCGGCGTCTTGATGTACGGTATCCCTGAATTCCGGCTGCCCAAGGGCATCGTCGAGAAAGAGGTCGATTATCTCGTGCAACTGGGCGTCGAGATTCGCATGAATCAGGTCGTCGGCCAAACGGTAACCATCGACGAACTGCTCGATGAGCATGGCTACGACGCGGTCTTTATCGGCGTTGGGGCCGGACTGCCCATGTTCCTCGGCGTCGAGGGCGAGGACCTCGGCGGTGTCTATTCGGCCAACGAATATCTCACCCGAAGCAATCTGATGAAGGCCTATCTGTTCCCCGAATATGACACGCCGGTCGTTCAGGGAAAGCAGGTTTGCGTGATCGGGGGCGGCAATGTGGCGATGGATTCCGCTCGAACCGCGCTGCGACTCGGGGCCGACGCCGTCCATATCGTCTATCGCCGATCGCACGACGAGCTGCCGGCCCGGGACGAGGAGATCCATCATGCCGGAGAAGAGGGCGTGATCTTCAAGCTGCTGACCAATCCGATCGCCTTCGAGGGCAACGGCCGCGGTATGGTCGCGCGGATGAAGTGCCTGCAAATGGAACTGGGCGAGCCGGACGACTCGGGCCGTCGCCGACCCATTCCGATCGAAGGATCCGAGTTCCATATCGATACCGATCTGATTATCGTAGCCATCGGCGCCGGGGCGAATCCACTACTAACGAAGACCACGCCCGGGCTCGACCTAAACCGCTGGAGCTACGTCCGGGCCGACGAAAAGGGCCGTACCACGCGACGCGACGTTTGGGCCGGAGGCGATATCGTCACCGGCTCGGCCACCGTGATCGAAGCCATGGGCGCCGGCCGGATTGCCGCCAGCGACATCCACGAGTATCTTTCGGCAAACGGCAATGCGGGCGACGAGCCGTTTGGTCCGCAAACTTCATAGGGAAATAGGGAACCGCGAATGGACGCGAATAGACGCTAATAGGACAAACTAAGAGCCATTAGCGCTTATTCGCGTTCATTCGCGGTTCTATATCATGGACGCAATTCAAGTCATCACGACCACCGAGCGCAAGGAAGACGCCGAGGCGATTGCCCGGGCACTGATCGAGGGCGAGTTGGCGGCGTGCGTTCAGATCGTCGGCCCGATCACGAGCATCTATCGCTGGCAGGGGCGTATCGAGACGGCCGAGGAATGGCAATGCCAGGCCAAGAGCCGTCGGGATCTGTACGATGCGATCGAGCAGTGCATTCTTCGCCATCACTCCTACGACGTACCGGAGGTCCTCGCGCTGCCTATAATCGAGGGTAGCGAGGCCTATCTTGCGTGGCTCGACGAGTCGGTCAAGCCGAAAGAATGAAAATCAGGTTCCGCCGTGATTCCGTAAGCTAGACTTCAGCGGACCGTTCTCGATCATTACATGCCCCGCGAGGCACCTGGTTCGTGTGAGCACGGGCTCCCGCCCCAACGATTAACACACTCAAAGCATGACACCCGGAGGTCGGGCATCCGGCCCCACGGACAAACAGCCGCATCGGCCCCGCGCCGGTGCGGCTTGTTTTCTTTGGCGAGGGCGGCATCAGTTTTCTTCAGACCCCAGAGTCTACGTTGCCCCTGTCGCAATCCCTAGCCGCGGGGTAACACCCCCGCGGAATTTGCATGAGAGCGAACGCAACCGTCAGGGAGGGTGGCTGGCGGCATAGCGAAGCAGTGCCCCAGTTTGTGAAGATCTGGGGCACCGCTGCGCTATGCCGCCGGCCACCCCGAATGTGGAAGTTACTCGCGGAAGACGGTCCGCCGGCTGTTAGCCGCCGGCTATTGGGTGGCGAGTACGGCGGGTTTTCTTCGCAAGGGCGGCTTCCGCTCGCCGTCGCCGTCGCGGACCAACGCCCGCAACAGATCGAGCCACTTGATCACGAGTCGGTGGTTGGGCTGACTCTGTGAGACGATCAAGATCCTCGCCTTTCCTGCCGAAAGTCCGACCATGTCCTTCCAGCGGACAAATGGATCATACTCGTTCGGTTGAAAAGCTTCGAGCACGTCGTCCAATGCTCTCTTGTCCAGAACGAACTTCACACCGGTCTGCTTGCTCAGGAACCGCGCGACCTCGGTCAACGGTGTCTTGTTGAAGTCGACCGTGACTTTCCGGTCCAGTGCCTTGAGGATCTTCTTTTCGGCCGCTGTCGGTTCGGAGGAGCCGCCATAGCAGATCTTCGGCTTTCCCGCGGCCGTATCGCGCGCGGCTTGTCGCAGCGAGGCGAGCAGGTCTTGGATCAACTCGTGAACCTCGGACATCGCGCGGACCACGAGTGTCGCTTCCTTGCCCGGGAAAGCGGCCGCAATCTTTCCCGGCCCGTCGGCGGCATCCCAGGAATCGGCGGATACGAAACTCCGCACGACTTCGGCCAAGCGCTTGGTATCCTGCTCGATCCGATCCGTCTGGCCTTCGCGGGCCACGATATCGGTGACGACATAGGTTCGGACGCTCAGTTTCCACGGTTCATCGTCCGGGCAGGCAACGCTCGCAAGGCCGGCCCAGGCCGTCAAACTCGCGATGGCCACGTATCGGTTGACTCCGAGCATGACGACCCTCCTCTGCCAATGAGTGGGAAATGGGCGCTTGCCCTCAGTATTCTACACCAAATCGCATGCAAGACGCAGCACCAGGATCGAAAAACCCCCAGAGACTACGTTGCCCCTGTCACAGTCCCTAGCCGCGGGGTAACACCCCCGCGGAATTTGCGCCAGAGGGAACGTATTCGTCGCGCTTGGAAGCCGGGTGGCTGGCGGCGAGGAGACCCGGCCGGTTGACATAGTCGGGCCCACGTCGTACGCTATCGGCTTGGCAAATCGGGCGTTGCGGGTGCCATGCTCCACGCTTGCGTGGAGCATGGCACCCGTTTGCCTGTTTAATCGACGGGACCGAGCGAGGAGCGAATCGATGTCGAAGATGCGTGCTGCGTTGGTGACCGGCGGATCGCGGGGGATCGGGCGGGGGATTTGCCTCGAACTGGGCCGACTGGGATATGCCGTCGTGGTCAACTATGCGACGCGGGCCGATGCGGCCGATGAGGTCGTCTCCCAAATCACGGCCGCCGGTGGACAGGCCGTGGCCGCTCGGGGAAACGTCGGCGTGGGGGATGATCGTAAAGGGCTCATCGCGGCGGCACTGGAGAACTTCGGCCGAATCGATCTGCTGGTCAATAACGCCGGCATCACATCCCAAGGCCGAAAGGATCTGCTCGAGGCGACCGAAGAAAGTTGGGACGTCGTGTTCGATACGAATCTCAAGGGTCCCTTCTTCCTGGCCCAATTGGCGGCCAACGAGATGGTCCGACTGATCGGCGAGGGAACGATCCCCGACGGAAAGATCATCAACATCTCGTCGATCTCGGCCTATGCCGTCTCGACGAATCGGGCCGATTATTGCCTGACCAAGGCCGCCATGGGCATGATGACCAAGCTGTTCGCCGCCCGATTGGCCGAAGAGCGAATCGGCGTCTTCGAGATCTGCCCCGGCGTAATCGCCAGCGACATGACGGCCCCGGTCAAGGAGAAATACGACCGGCTGATCGAGGAGGGCCTCTGGCCGATCCGCCGATGGGGCCAGCCCGAGGATGTGGCCAAGGCCGTCGCCGCCATCGTCTCCGACCATTTTCCTTTCAGCACGGGCGGACGAATCGACGTCGACGGCGGGTTTCATTTGCGCGTGCTCTAGTAGTACGATGGCGCTGCGAGGCCGTCGAAACGTACGATGGTCCTCCGAGGCCGTCGCTGTAGAAGCTGCTTTAGCGACGGCCTCGGAGGGCCATCGTACGAGCGAATGCTGCTTTAACGACGGCCTCGCAGCGCCATCGTACAATGTTTCACACAACAACCCTCGCGGGAGAATCATCCGTGTATCTTTCTGAACCATTTTCCGACGTGATCGATCGAGTCACCGGTACCCTGGCCTCGCCGGATAACGTCTACGAACGTCATCTCAGCGCCATGGCCGACATGTACGAAGACGCCGAAGCAGTCAAAGCGGCCGGCGATCCGGTGATCTACAAGGTCTACGAGAAGAAGATCCCCGAACTGGCCGGCGAATTGCAATGGTGCATGAGCGTGACCATGTCGGGCAAGATCGGTCGCGAGTATTACATGACCAAGGGCCATTACCACGAAGTCCGCGACACGGCCGAGATCTATCTCTGCGTCCGAGGCACGGGCTATATGCTCATGGAGACCGAGGAGGGCAAGACCAGCGAGGTCGAGATGCGACCCGACACGGCCGTCTACGTTCCGGTGCGTTGGGCCCATCGTTCGATCAACACGGGCAGCGAGCCGTTGATCTCGTTTTGCGTTTACCCGGGCGACGCCGGACACGACTACGGCACCATCGAGACCGAGGGCTTTCGCAAGCGGATCGTCGAGATCGACGGCAAGCCGACCATTATCGATAACGAGTAGGAGCCGCTTCAGATGATCACTCTACCACCACCGGCCGCCGAGCCGACCATGTACTTCGTGGGCGTAACGACCGGCAAGTCGTCGATCATGAAGGTCTTTCCCGGCTGGGCCAAGGCCCTGGGACTCGACGCCGTGTTGAAAGGGATCGACCTGGAAATACACGGCCCGGGGAACGATTATATTCACACGGTCGAGTTCATGAAGAACGACCCGCTGTCGCTCGGGGCCCTGGTCACGACCCATAAGATCGACCTGCTCACGGCGGCCCGATCTTCGTTCGAGGGCTTGGGGGAATATGCCCAGGTGCTCGGCGAGGTCAGCTCGATCTCGAAACGCGGCGACGAGCTTTGGGGCCATGCGAAGGATCCCATCACCAGCGGCTTGGCGCTCGAAGCGTTCCTGCCGGAGAACTGGTGGAAGGAGACCGGCGCCGAGGCACTGATCTTCGGCGCCGGCGGCTCGGCCCTTGCCATCTCGATGTATATGATGGACCCTCGCCACGGCGAAAACCGCCCGAGTCGGGTCGTCGTGACCAATCGCTCGCAGCCGCGGCTGGAGGAGATGAAGCGGATCCACAAGCAGCTCGATACGGGCATTGAGTGCCAATATCACCATTGCCCGGCGTTTGAGCAGAACGACGAGGTGCTCGCGAGCGTTGCGCCATGCTCGGTCGTCATGAACGCGACCGGCTTGGGCAAGGACCGTCCCGGCTCGCCGATCACCGACGCCGGCCGGTTCCCCGAGAAGGCCCTTGCGTGGGACTTCAACTATCGCGGCGACCTAAAATTCCTCGATCAGGCCCGGGCACAAGAGCGGGAGAAGAGACTGACCGTCGAGGACGGTTGGATCTATTTCATCCACGGCTGGACGCAGGTCATCGCCGAAGTGTTTCACATCGAGATCGGCGCGGATCGGATCGACGAACTGAGCCGAATTGCGGCCGACGTGCGGTAGGGGACTAGAGCCCGTTGTAAAGGACCGGATAGACGGACATGTGTGCCACTTTTCCAGCAGGCTGCCAGAGAACTCGTCGCCGTTACCGCGGTCGAGTCGTATCCCGGGCGGCTTGCACGGCGGCCGTCATCACGGCGTCGATGTTCGTGGGGGGCGTCTGGCCGGGGATCGGTTTGGCCGCTTCGTGAACGACCATGTCGGGCTGAACGCCGACTCGGCTGTAGGGCCGGCCGCTGGGAGAATAGAACTTGGCCGTGGTCAAACGGATTCCGCCGTGTCGGGGGGCCAACTCGAAGATCCCCTGGACGGTTCCCTTGCCGTAGCTGCGGTCGCCGACGACCGTCCCGCGGCGATGTTCGCGAATGGCTCCGGCGAAGATCTCGGCCGCGCTGGCGCTGTCTCCGTCGATCAACACGACCAGCGGCACGTGCCACGTTCCGCCGGAATGGGCCGTGTAGGTGAAATCCTCCTGCAGGCTTCGTCCCCGGGTCGAGACAATGACGCCCCGATCAAGGAACTTGTCGGAGACCTCGACACCGGTAATCAACAGCCCCCCCGGGTTGCCTCGCACGTCGATGATAAGACTCTTCATACCCTGGCGATGGAGTTTCCACAACGCTTCGTCCAGGTCGCGGCAAGTCGTCTTCTGAAAGGACAACAATTTCAGGTAGCCAACGCCGCTTTGCGAATCGATTATCTTTGCATCGTCGATACTGGGTACCTCGACGCGGCGCCGTTGAACGCTCAGATGGCGGGGTGGCTTACCGGGTGTTACGAGTACCAGATTGGCGACGCTCCCCTCTTTCCCCTGCAACAAGTTGGCCGCCTCGTCGGTCGAATAGTCCGCGGTGGCGTGACCGTCGACCGAGACAATCCGATCGTTGGCCAGGATACCGCCTTGCTTCGCCGGGCTGCCGGGAATGACGCGGACGATCAGTAGCTCGCCGTCCTCGGCCTTCAATTCGATCCCCAGTCCGACGAAGTTGCCGTCGATTTGGGCATGGACTTCCGCCAGTTGATCCGGAGTCAGATAGGACGAGTAGGGATCCAGGGCACTGGTGGCGCCGCAGAGAAACTCGAGGATGACGCTGACTTCCGAGATCTGCAATCGCCGGTTGGCTAATGTTGCGGCGTCGGCCACGGCGTCGGCGGCCGCTTTGCGGGTTGCGATGGCCCGAGGCGACAAGGTGCGGCGGAGTTCGTCGATAAAGCTCTCGATGTCCGCCCGTTTCGATGGGGGGATATGGTGATCCAGAAAGGACGGTTCGCCCAGCGCCACTTCCAGACTTTCACGGCCGCGATCGACCAGCACTTGCCAATCGGGGACGTCCACGTAATGGGCCTGGATCTTTAGCAAGATGCGGGCGTATAGATCGAGCGTATCGCCGGACGAGAAGTTTGTCAGCGATTCGTGGAAACTCCGATCACCGTAGCGACGTACCACGTCATAGTGGAGTCGGGCAGAATCATACCGCTGCTGCAGGTCGGCATTTTCCGGATAGCGACGGATCGCGTCCTCGTAATGGGTGAGCGCTTCTCCCCATCGCCGCTCGACTTCCAGTTGTTGTCCCTGCTGCAATCGGGCATCGATTTCCGCCCGAGCCGCCGGGATCGTGATCGTTGTAGTCCCGGCGCTTTCGGGTGGCCGGATGGGAGACCAGTCGGCCGCAGCAGAACTCCCCGGCACAAACGGCCCGAGAAGCAAGGCGATCGCCGCAAGCAGCAAGGCGGGTCTTAGAAGAAGGTATCCGCGGAGAAAGACAGTTCGTCGCATGGTGCCGTCCGTGATTAGTGAGAGAGCCGTGTCGTTTGTGGCGGTGTCGTTTGTGGCGGTGTCGTTTGTGTCCGGTAGGAAGTCGGCCACCTGCAAGCATAAGCCATGATCTTCGACCGGTCAAAAAAGCGCCGCGGAATTTTTCACGTGCATTCGCCCCAAACGGTTCAACCCGACCCGGGCGCTCGCATCGCAACGATTGATCGTGGCGGCAACGCGAAAATGGCTTGCTCCGGATGCGCCCTACGGCAACAGTCTTGCCGTGTGGATGGGTGGTTCGGGGGGTATCGCCAACAGACGCAGCACCGGGACGACCGGAATAGCCATCCCCCCAAACGGGCCTATTGACCTGACCGACTCGGCAAATTACAGTAGAGACTTGGATAATGGGGGGTGTTGTGCCGGGTTGAGGCCGGCGCGGTGTAGAAACGGAACAGACCTTGTCGGACGATTATGTTTGCCAAACGGGTGATCCCATGCCTCGATGTTAGCCAGGGCCGGGTGGTCAAAGGGACGAACTTCCTGAACCTCCGCGACGCGGGAGACCCCGTCGAGGTGGCCTCGCGATATGAGCAGGAGGGAGCCGATGAACTCGTCTTCCTCGACATCACCGCCAGCCACGAAGGACGAGATATTATCCTCGACGTCGTTCGCCGCACGGCCGAAGTGGTCTTCATGCCGCTGACCGTCGGTGGGGGGATCCGATCGCTCGACGATATTCGTGCCTTGTTGAGCGCCGGGTGCGATAAGGTCTCGATCAACTCGACGGCCTGTCGCGACCCCGAGTTGGTCCGGCGTGCGGCGAAGCGGTTCGGCAGCCAGTGTATTGTCGTGAACATCGATCCGAAAAGAGTCGAGAAGGACGGCCGGGAGTTTTGGGAAGTGCATATAAACGGCGGACGAATTGGGACCGGACTCGAAGCCGTCGCTTGGGCTCGTGAGGCCCAACGGCTCGGCGCCGGCGAGATCGTGCTGACCTCGATGGACGCCGACGGGACTAAAGACGGCTACGATTTGGAGATCACTGCGGCGGTAACTCGGGCCGTCTCCATTCCGGTCGTTGCCAGCGGAGGAGCCGGGTGCCCCGACCATCTGGCCGACGCCATCCTGCTCGGCGGGGCCGAAGCGGCGCTGGCGGCCAGTATCTTCCACTATGGCGAGTATACGATCGAGCAAACCAAACAGGTCATGAGGCGGCGGGGAGTTCCCGTTCGGCTATAGACATCCCCGGAGTTCTCAGCAGAGGATCAGCCATGTCATCATCCGCGTCCACGTCCACCTCGACGAAGGTCGAAGGCGACGAAGTACGTTTCCTGGGCAAGCAGGAAGAGTTTCCCATCGACAAGCTCTTCCGCGCGCTGGTCAAACTCGAGGGAAGCGATCTGCACCTGAAGGTCGACGCCCCGCCTTATGTCCGTGTCGACGGGTCGTTGCGCCCGCTGAACCGGCCGCCCGTCAATGATGAGGAGATGGTCGAACTGATCTTTCCGATGATCCACATGGACCCTCGGCGGAAACGGATTTTCGATGAGGACGGCGGCGTCGACTTCGCCTATTCGCTCGACATCGGAGAAGAGTCGTGGCGATTCCGCGTCAACGTGTTGCAGCAGATGGGTCATATCGGGTTGGTCGCGCGGCGAGTGAATAACTGGATCCCCAACTTCGAGTCGCTCCATCTCCCCCCTTCGCTGGAGGACCTCTGTAAGTTCAGCCAAGGGATGATCCTGTTGGCCGGTATCACCGGATCGGGAAAGAGTACGACCATCGCCTCGATGCTCGACTGGATCAATCGACGCTATCGCAAGCATATCCTCACGTTGGAGGACCCGATCGAATTTACGTTCAAAGAAGACAAGTGCCTGATCAATCAGCGCGAGATCGGCATGGACGTGAAAAACTTTTCGATCGGAATGAAACACGCGGTGCGCGAAGACCCCGATGTAATGTTGGTCGGCGAAATGCGGGACCGCGAGACGTTCGAGACGGCCATTCAAGCGGCCGAGACCGGGCACCTTGTCTTCGGAACGATCCACGCCTCGACCTCGCCGAGTACCATCGGCCGAATCCTCGATCTTTTTCCCGACTCGATGCACGCGGCGATTCGTAGTGCATTGGTCTTCAATATGAAGGGTATTATTGCCCAAAAACTGCTGCCCTCGATCAAGGAAGGCATCGGCCGCGTGCCGGCCATCGAGATCATGAAGTTCACACCCGTCGTCCGAAAGCTGATCATGGAATCGCAGGACGAAAAGCTGAGCGACGCCATCCGCATCGGCAAGGAAGAAGGGATGCAGGATTTTACCATGAGCCTGAAGCAACTGATCGACGAAGAGTTGATCGATCGGGCCACCGCCTTTGAAGTCGCGCCCAATCCCGAGGCGCTGAAAATGGCACTCAAAGGAATTAACCTCGCTGAGTCCGCGATGCTATGATGTCTCGAAGATTTCTCATCTTGTTCTTTACCGTCCTGATCGTCGCGCTCGGCGCCGGCGAAGTGCATGCCCGGGCCCCGAACGCTTTCGCGGCCCAGCAGATCATCCCCTGGCGCGGGCCGGGCCTCTACATGAACTGGATCAAGATCCTCGTCGGATGGCTCCTGTTCGTGCTCTGGGTCCATTCGACCGATTGGGTCAACCGAGATCTGCAGGAACTGAAGCTGAAATACACGCGATGGAACCCGATCGTCTTCGGGCCGTTCGTCGGGACGCTGTTCTTGATGTGGTTGGTCCCGCTCTTCTGGATCAGCTTCGCCCTGATGTTCATCGCCTGGGTGACCCCGTTTACCGTCTATGTGGTCCACCGCAACAGGAAGGTCTTCAACAACAAGCGGGTCTTTACGGCGGAGCACCTCCGCTTTTGGTTCGCGACTCGACTCAACATGATCGGTTTTTCGATCGCCGTGGAGAAGGCTGATCCGCTCGAGAAGGGCGCGCCGGTCAAGCTGACCGCTCGAGGCGCCGTGGACGAACGAACCGATCGAGCCAACCTGCTGGCCGCACGGCAATCGCCCGGCCTGTTGCCGGCAAGGCAGATCATCGCCGACGCGCTGGCCCTGCGATCCTCGGCCATCATGCTCGATTACGGGGCGACCGGGGTCGTTCTCCGCTATATGATCGACGGCGTGTGGCTCGGCCAGGAGCCACTCGAGCGCGAATCGGCCGACCCGGCGCTCGAAACTCTGAAAACGCTCGCCGGGCTCAAGCCGCAGGAACGTCAAGCCAAACAGCAAGGAATTCTCGCCTCCGAATTCGAGTCGATCGATTACGAAACAACGCTCGTCTGCCAGGGTACGTCGTCGGGGGAACGGGCCCTGGTGAAGTTCGTGGACAAGAAAGTCCGCTTCGATAGCTTCGACGACATCGGGATGCGGCCGAAAATGCAGGAGGAATTGCTCGAATTGCTCGCGGCGGAAAAGGGGCTCGTTATGTTCGCCGCCATGCCCGCCGCCGGGCTGCGAAGCACGACCAATGTTACCCTCCGCCAGACGGATCGGCTCACCCGCGACTACATGGCGATCCAGGAAGAAAAGGTCGAATACGAACTGGTCGAAAACATCCAGGTCACGACCTACAAGGGAAGCGTCGAGGGAGAACCCGCCGCCACGCTGACCAGAATGATCCGCATGGACCCCGAGGTCATTGTGGCACGCGACTTCGTCGACGGTCAGATGATCGGTATGCTGTGTGACGAGGTGGCCGACGGCCGAATGATCATCAGCACGATGCGGGCGAAGGACGGTGCCGAGGCCCTTCTGCGAGTTCTGGCGTTGGGGGGCGACCCGAAGGACCTCGCCTCGGCGGCCACGGGAGTGCTCAGCCAGCGATTGATCCGCAAGCTGTGCGAGGAGTGCAAAGAGGCCTATGCCCCGCCGCCGAAGATCCTGCAAAAATTCGGCATCCCCGAAGGCCGCGTCCAAGCCTTCTATCGGCCGCCCGAGCAGCCCGAGGAAGTTTGTCCCAACTGCAACGGCATCGGCTACCACGGTCGAACGGCCATCTTCGAGTTGATGAGGGTCGGCGACACGGTCCGCAAGGTCTTGGCGACCAGTCCGAAGCTCGACCTGGTGCGCCGGGCCGCGCGCAAGGACGGCACGCGATCGATGCAAGAAGAGGGGATCCTCCTGGTGGCCAAGGGAACGACCTCGCTGCCCGAGTTGGCTCGAGCCATGAAACCATAACCACGCAACCGGATATCGAACGATGTATCTGACACTCATTCTTCTGGCCATCTTCGGGGCCTCGATGGTCTGCCTCTACGGCGAAGGCCTCTGGGGAAATACCATCCGGCTGGTCAACGTGACGACCGCCGCCATCTTGGCCATCAACTTCTTCGAGCCGCTGGCCGACTGGATCGAAAGCCAAGGCGAGTGGTTTGAAACTTGTACGTTCGTCTGGGACTTCTTGATGCTCTGGAGCGTGTTCGGGCTCTCGATGATCGTCTTTCGCGTGGTCACCGACAAGGTCTCGAAAGTGAGGGTTCGCTTCTTGAAGATCGTCGACCAGATCGGCACCCCGGTGTCCGCTGCCATTACCTCTTGGGTGATCGTCTGCTTCGTGGCCATGTCGTTGCACACGGCCCCGCTGGGGTTGACCTTCCTCGACGGCGGGTTCAACAACATGGAGCCCATGCTCTTCGGTACGGAACCCGACGACTTCATGCTCGGCTTCGCCAACAAGATGTCGCGCCATACTTATTGCTGGCCCAACGACGAACAGGAATTTGTCACGGAGGATCCGTTGGGATTCGAATCTAGGCAGGCAGCCCGGCGGAGGGCGCTGGACAAATCCATCAGAGAAACCGGTGAACTTCGAGTGAACCCCTAACAGGCGGGAACCATGGCCGACGAACCTGAGGCTCCACGGACCGGTTTTCAGGACGGTGAAGCGGTCGAATACCGCGCTCTCAGCGCGACGGCCGTTCTCGGTCTGATCCTCGGTTTGCTTTCCCCGCTGTGGGTCGCCGACTCGTTGATGTGGGTTGTGCCCGTGCCGCTGCTGGGAATCGTCATCAGCACACTCGCGCTGCGGCGGATTGCCCACAACTGGCCCGATCTGATCGGGCGCAATGCGGCGAGGATCGGGCTCTGCCTCTCGTTGATCTTCTGCGTGGCCGCCCCGGTCAACTGGTTCGCCTATGACCGGATGATCCGCCACGAAGCCCGGCAGTTCTCCCGACTCTGGCTCGACTACCTCCGCGCCGGCCGGCCGGAGTTGGCCCATCAACTCACGCTCGCACCCGAGCGGCGACACCCGTTCGACGACAACCTGCTAGGCTGGTATCACGACTTGCCGAAGATGCGCGAGGCACTAGAGAACTTTGCCAACGAACGGCCGCAACTCGCCCTGTTGCGGTTGGGCGATAAGGCCCAGGTGCGATACTACGACACGGTCTACCACAGCCACTCGGGCCAGACCGACGATCTGAAGCTACTCTACGCGATCACGTTCGAGCAAGAGGGCTTGCGTCAATCGTTCTTCATGTCCCTCCGGCTGAAACGCCAGCGCTCGGCCGACGGCCGATCCCGATGGTACCTCGCCTCGTCCGAAGGCGACGTGGTTCCCGTCGAGTTGCTGAAGTAGGGCGCCCTCGGCGTCTCGGTAGCTACGCTCGCCAGAGCGTGGTTGCCCAGTGCAGAAAACATGCCCACGCAAGCGTGGAGCATGGCACCCGGGCAAGCCAAAAGAACGTGGCCGGCGGCTTCGCGCTAAGCTCGGCCGCTGGCCACGTGAAGAATCAAGGCAACTGACTACTGGGGCTAACGAACCTTCACACCCTTGACTTTCGATTCCCCATCGCCATTGCCGCCGAAGGTAATGTCCAGCAAACTCAGCAGGCCTCCGCCTTTGCCGGCCTGTTCTACCTTCACTCCATATTTGTCGTTATCACTGAGGATCGAGTCAACGACAGCCACATTCAGGCCGCCATTATCTTCTTCATCGATCTGGACGCCGTCGTCCTCATTTCCGATCACCTCGAGCTGGGCAAGTCGGGCATTCAGGCTGCCGGCACCGGTTTCCTCTATCTGGATGCCTTCCTTGCTGTTTCCGTTGGCCTGAACATCATTGAATTGCACGTTCACGCTTCCGGCATTGGCTTCCTCCAACTGGATGCCTTCTCCGCCGTTGGTGTTGACTCGAACACTCGTGAATCGGACATTTAGTCCTCCTGCGTCCTCTTCAGACATCTTGATGCCGTCGCTATCAATGTTGTCGTTGGCATCCACATTGGCGAACCGGGCAATCATGCTGCCGGCGCCCTCTTCATCGAGATCAACCCCCTGATCGAAGTTGCCATTGAACTCAGAATTGACAATGGTGGCCTTCACACTGCCATCGCCTGCCTCATCGATATCCAGCCCGTCGTCCAGATCGTCCGGATCGAAGAACCCATTGCCGTTGAGCGTCGAGCCGCTGAGATGCAATTTGACGTCGCCGGCTCCTTGCTCGTCGAGTTCGAGACCGTCGCCCCCGTTGCCGACTATATCGGAATCGCTCACATTGGCGACGATATCGCCCTCGCCGGTCTCGTCAACGCGAATCCCGTCGGAGTCCGCGACTGCGGTACCGTTGCCGGTGATAGTACTTCCCGAGACGGTGAGGTCAATGCTCGCGTCCGACTCGGCCCCGTCACTCACGTGCAATCCGAACGCGCCGCAGTTCTGAATGGCCACATCTTCCAGTACAACGGAGACGACTCCCGTCGCGGCGGCGGAGATGTCAACCAAGACGCCGTTGAGTCCGCCGTCGAAGGTCAACTCCTTCAGTGTCAAGTCGGCATCGCCGGTTGACTCGAACAGATTGAACGCCCCCTCGTTGCCGGTGGTCGGTCCGATCGTGACGCCGTCGGCGTCGCCGGTGATCGTCAGGGCCTGCCCGCCCGTGTAGGTTACGGTGCCGCCGAGCTCGATGGCGTCGACACCGTCCTCGAATTGGATTTCGGTGATCGTGGGGTCACCGTTGGCGTCGTTGATGGCCGTGACAAATTCATCAGCCGTGCCGACCATAACGGCCAGTAAGGTTCGCCGCTCGAGCGGTTCGACTCTTAGGTGTCGCTTGGATGGCGCACGACGATTCATAAAACTTCGACTCATGGCAAAACCCTCCCAGAATGAAAGAAATGGTGTCCTCGGTAGAAGAAAGCGATCCGTTGGCCCCTACACATTCGCCGGGCTCCCGTCGGCATGGCACCGGTCGAACGCCCGGCGAGAATTCACAAAATGAATGGAGCTTCCATTCCCCCCTGTATGCCTAGCCGTCAGGCTAGTGTTAATAAAAATGAGTGTCAAGCCTTTCGGGGCGATATTCTGCGAAAAAACCGCCAAAAATCTGGGCCTAGCAGCCCATCGAAAGAGGGGGGCATCGCGTCAAATGGCAGACGCCGCCGGGGCATGCTACAATCAGTGCTTATCCCCCCCGCAACCACCCCACGGAATCCCGCCATGAGAATACTGACGCTGCTTACCCTCCTCCTTGCCGTCTCGACCGCCGACGCCCAGCAACAGAGCGTTAAGCCGGGTATCAATAGCTCCTACGACAAGGCCGACATCGAGCAATCGGTTCGCCGATTCGAGGGCGAAGGCCGCGAGATCTTCCAGCATCGCGAGGCGATCGTCGAGGCCTGCAACCTAAAGCCCGGCATGGCAGTGGCCGACGTCGGCGCCGGCACGGGCCTGTTCACCCGCCTGATCGCCAAGGAGGTCGGGCCCGAGGGCCGGGTCTTTGCGGTGGACATCACCGAGAAGTTCATCCAGCACATCGACAAAACCTGCAAGGAGCAGGGTATCAAGAACGTCGAGAGCGTCATCTGCTCGGACAAGTCGACCAAATTGCCGCCGAAGTCGGTCGACCTGATCTTCACCAGCGACACGTACCACCACTTCGAGTTCCCGCAAAAGACGCTCCGATCGCTCCGTCGAGCGTTGCGGCCCGGGGGCCAGTTGATCGTGATCGACTTCAAGCTGAAGAAGGGCGCCGACGGCGAGTGGGTACGCAGCCACGTCCGCGCCGGCAAGACGACCGTAATCGAGGAAGTCACCGCCGCCGGATTCAAGTTGCTCGACGAACCGGAATTGATGAACGGGCAGTATTTCCTGCGGTT